>OIYP01000083.1_pt1 | contig 67815 bp, 55 predicted proteins | sample 1588261 | NCBI WGS metagenome assembly OIYP01 (sample SAMN03283293) | human gut metagenome | biome: human-associated habitat; material: feces | host: Homo sapiens | place: Peru | collected 2012 | reverse complement strand
GAGACTGTTCATAAGTTGACAGCTGATTTTTCTCAGGAATATCTCCGCAGCCATTTTTGCGGAGGCGCTTCACCCAGTTGTAAAAGGTGCCAGGATTTATGTCATTGTTTAAACACCACTGATAATCAGACAACCCACTTTTCCGGCATTCCATGATCAGGCGGTATTGTTCTTCGACAGGTACTCTAGGTGTTCTCATAGTTTTTACCTCATGATAATTAGAGTAAAATGCTAGCATCTAGCAAACAAAAGTGTAGTAAAATACTAGCATTTCCTAATACTCATTATGAGTGTATAATTAACTTGTTGCAATCCGTCGAATTATTATGCGCTTACGGAAAAAGGACGTTATAAATACGGTAAAAATGACCTTTATGCACAGGTTATTATTTTAAAGTTACTTTTGTCAGATGAAGATTTCCGCATATTCTTTCATGATTTAAAAGTGTGCTTCAAAAAGCATCCAATACATAAAGAGATACTTGAGAGAATGGGATTCCCGGAGAACTGGGAACGGATTGGGAAAATCAAGAAATACACGAAGTCAGAAATATATTGAATTATTTGAGAAGGACATAAAAATAAATACAGTCGCAGAGTTAGTCTCTCTACGCCTGTTTTAATGAGTGCCTTATTTACTTACCACAACCTTACAATCCTTCTTAAAGCATGCAATTCCATATTTTATGAAATTGCGCATGCCATCCTGCTTCAGCTTATCCACATATGATTTTCTTCAATCTGGTTCAGTGCCTCATTGCAGGCTGAATCCATATCGCCATTTTCGGCATATTTAAGCCCTATCACGATGCCGGTTCGGTTGTTTGGTACTTCAACGAGGATATCGCTATATGTTTGTGTCAAGGAATCAAATATTATGATATTTTCAATGAACAAATCGTCCATAATTTTGACGATCATCTATCACATAATCAATTTTGACACAATGTTCATCCTCATATATTTGAAAAATCATCCAGTAGTGTTTCCAGAGATGTATAACCTTGTATTTTGCGGGGATATATTTTAATTTATCAAAACCGGCATTTGGAGTAGTTTCCAAAATACAGATACATTCATCAAAAGCATCTAATATTTTGCTCACAGTTTCGGAGCCGAATTCCATTGCACCTGAAATATAATTATTGAGTTCCTTTTTGGCATCCGGTGATATATCTACGTTATATTTCATTTGTTGTAAATCTCCCTTAATTCAGATAAAAAATCGCGGGCGGGAGTATCTTTTATTCCAGCCTGGCGTCTTTCTTCAATTTCAACAAGTTTTTCGCGTAATTCTAACTGTTTTTCCCTTTGGTCATACGTTTCAATATCCATTACAACCAGATCTCCTTCTCCGTTTTTGGTGAGAAAAATCGGTGAATGGGTTTCTTTTGCCAGATTAGATATATCGTTATAGTTCTGCCTTATAGCGGCAGACGGTTTTATAATTGTTGAAGACATAGCATATCCTCCTAGTAATATTTTGACGTTATTATATACATATATTACAATATAATGTGATGGATTTCAAATACTTAATCACAAATCGATATAGCAGTGAAAGTAATGTAGCCTAATGCTTGAACAATATCATGGGTTTGTCTATAATGTAAGAAAAAGAAAATGGAGCTTTAATAAATGAAAAGATTTACAGCAATATTACTTACAGGCATGATGATTTTTACCCTCGCATCATGCGGCAAAAAAGCACAGGATACACCGACAGAGCCTGCAACAGAGACACAGGCTGCAGAGAAGGTTGAGATGCCTACGGAAACAGAAGCTGTGACAGAGGTGGTAACAGAGGCAGCAAAAGAAACACAGCAGACAGAAGCGCAGCAGGAAGAACAGACTGCCGAACAGCCGAACGAGGAGCAGAACAATTCAGGTGATAATAATTCCTCATATCAGTATGTAGAAAGAGCATCCTATGAGAATGGAGAATCGGTATCACTAAATCCTTCATGGCAGTATGCAGACCATTCAGCGATAAATTCAGGCTGTGCGGTTATGTACAAGGCCACAGCAAACCGCAAAAACATAGTGGTAGGTGTCAATGCAGGACACGGAACGAGCGGAGGCACATCCGTAAAGACACTCTGTCATCCGGATGGCTCGGCAAAGACCACAGGCGGTACAACAGGGGCAGGCGCAACAAAAGCGGTAGCAGTTTCAGGCGGTATGTCCTTTAATGACGGTACACCGGAGAGCTCTGTCACACTTCGCATGGCGCAGATACTAAAGGACAAGCTGCTTGCGGCAGGCTATGATGTGCTTATGGTAAGAGACGGAAGCGATGTACAGCTTGATAACGTGGCACGTACTGTCATCTGCAATAATGCGGCAGACTGTCATATTGCGCTGCACTGGGATGGTGACGGACTAAGCTACGATAAGGGCTGCTTTTACATATCAGTGCCGGGCGGCATAAAGGGCATGGAGCCGGTTGCATCACACTGGCAGCAGCATGATGCACTTGGGGCAAGCCTGATAGAAGGACTGCGCGCTCATGGAGCAAAGATAAACGGTAATGGCTCTATGGCGATAGACCTGACACAGACCTCATACAGTACAGTTCCGTCAGTGGATGTAGAGCTTGGCAACGCATGCTCTGACCACAGCGATGCAACACTTGAAAATCTGGCAGACGGACTTGTGCAGGGAGTCGAGGGATATTTCTAGAATATAAAAAGCTACAGTTGATTTTTTGTTTTGGATTTGCCCTAAACTAAAGTTTGCAAAAACAACCGAATAATAGTAAAATGTCATACATGCGAGTATATTATTACGAAAACGAGCTGGAGGATGAATTTTCCTCAGCTTCAATCAAGGCAAAAAAGATAGACGCAGACTATGACTATAGTATGGATAGTGCAGGAAGGCGATTTCTGCACTTCTTTTGGTATAAAATTATAGCAAAGCCTATAGCACGATTGTTTTTGCAGCTTAAATTCCGGCACCGGATAGTAGGACTTGAGAAAATGGAGGCTGTAAGGGGAAAGGGATTTTTCCTGTACGGCAATCATACCAATGCAGGTGCGGATGCACTGATTCCAACCATGGTATCCAATCCGCAGGATACGTATGTGATAGTCAATCCTAACAATGTGTCGATGCCTGTTTTCGGGCATGTTACACCATATCTGGGTGCGCTTCCGCTGCCGGATGACCGCGAGGCGATGAAGCATTTTCTTGACGAGATATCGAAAAAGATAGAGCAGGACAAATGTGTGATGATATACCCGGAGGCACATATATGGCCGTATTACACGAAAATCCGTCCGTTTACCGATTCATCGTTCCGCTATCCGGTGCAGCTTAAGTGTCCTGTAATGTGTTTTACGAATACCTACCAGAAGAGAAAACACGGACAAAAGCCGCGCATCGTCACATATATTGACGGGCCTTTTTACCCGGATGAGAGTCTTAAGGGAAAGGCGCGCAAGGAGGCACTCAGAAATCAGGTATATGAAGCCATGGTGGAGCGGAGTAAGTTAAATACGATAGAGCTTGCGAAGTATATTAAGAAATAGGGGATTTTATGAGAAACATTTTATTTTCGGGAAATATAAAGGTATTTGACGGCATACTGACGTGTATGCTTTCGATATTCATGCGCACAAGGTCAGATGAGCCGTACCGCTTTTATATATTTACGATGGATGTGTCGCATCTGAGGGCTGATTTTGTTCCGGTTTCAGATGAGCAGATTGCATTCTTGGATGATGTGGCAAAGAGCTACAATAAAGCCAATGAGGTCATAAAAATAGATGTGACTGATTTGTATATGAGTGAGTTTTCGGGGTGCCCGAACGAGGGAGCGTACTGCTCACCGTATACGCTGCTTCGGCTTTTTGCGGATAAAATACCGCAGATACCGGACAAGCTGCTTTATCTGGACGCAGATATCCTGTTTAACAGGGAGCCGGAGCTTTTATATGACATAGATGTGACAGGCTATGAATATGCGGCTGCGAGAGACCACTACGGTAAATATCTGCTAAATCCAAACTATATCAATGCTGGAGTATTGCTCCTAAATATGAAGCAGATAAAACAGACCGGGCTTTTTGAAAAGGCGAGGGCGTTGATTAAGACGAAAAAGCTTTTGTTTGCGGATCAGGATGCAATATATAAGAGCACCACACGCAAGAAAATGCTGCCACAGCGCTTCAACGATCAAAAATTCCTGCACGACCACACGATAGTCAGACATTTTTCAAAGAGGCTTTTCTGGCTGCCGTATCCGCATACTGCCAATATCAAGCAGTGGAATGTCAGCGCGGTTCACAGGATTTTTAAGTATGACCGGTTTGACGATATATTGTTTGAGTATATTTATCTGAAGAAGAAATACGCCGAATGCGGTAGATTGGAATAGTTTTACAAAAAAGTACAATACTAACAGGGAGAATCGGACGAAATGGAAATAAAAGAATTGAATCTTAAAAGCTTAAGGGAAATACCAATATTTTTTGCATGCGATGAGGGCTTTGTGAAGTACACGATGGTGTCCATAAAGTCTATCATGGAAAATGCATCGAGAGACCGCAGATATCACATATATATACTACACATGGGAATTTCGGTTGCAACGCAGAGCCGTGTGACGGCAATGGCTGACGCTGATTTTGATATTGATTTTGTTGATGTGACAGAGAAGATGGATTCCATTGCAGGCAAGCTGCCAATCAGGGATTATTATTCGAATACGACATATTTCAGGCTTTTTATCCCTGATATGTTTCCACAGTACAGAAAGGCACTTTATATCGACAGTGACACTATAGTGGTCGGTGACATTTCACAGATGTATGACCACAGGCTTGGAAGGCTATATGCGGGGGTGTGCCCTGACAGGGTAGTGGCGCAGAATGAAATACTCGGTGAATATGTGGAGAAGGTACTTGGTGTAAAGCGTGAGAAATACTTTAATGCCGGAGTAATGCTCATAAACTGCAGCCAGTTCAGGGAAAATCATCTGCTTGACGAATTTCTTGAGCTGCTGCATGTGTATCTGTTTGTTGTGGCGCAGGATCAGGATTATCTGAATATTCTGTGCAAGGACCAGGTGCTTTACATGGAGCCGAAGTGGAATGCACAGGTGTTTGGTGAGCTGGCATGTCCTGTCGAGGAGGTTGGGCTGTTCCATTTCAATATGGCGGCTAAGCCATGGCACTATAAGGATTGCCGTCTGGCAGAGTATTTCTGGAAATATGCAAAGTACACATCAAGCTATGGTGAGATAAAAGAGGGACTTGAAAGCTATACAGATGAGCAGCGATATGTGGACAGTGTTTCAGGAGAGAAGCTCGTTGAGCTTGCAGTATCGGAAATCAACAGGGAGGACAATTATCTGCGTCAGGTGACAAATACACACCGTTCAGAGGAAAAGCTTGAGCTTTTAAAGCACATTGAAGAGCTGGAAAAGGAAGGGCGCTTTGCAGAGGATGCGCAGGCTAATCCACCGGCGCCGCCGCTTTTGCCGGAGGATATCAACTATCTGTCAAGGAGCTTAAAGAGCAAGACACAGACCAAGTATGCGTTTAAGCTTGCCAGATGGTTTGTAAATCTGCTGATCAAGAAAAAACAGCTTATCATCAAGGAATACAAGGGTGTTGAAAATCTTGAGAAAGTGGCTGACGGAGCTGTGATTACATGCAATCATTTCAATGCATTTGACAGCTTTGCCATTACACTTGCGTTTGAGCAGGGAAAGCTTAAAAAGAAAAAGCTGTATCGTGTTATAAGAGAGGGCAACTACACGGGCTTTCCGGGCTTTTATGGATTTTTGATGAGGCACTGCAACACGCTGCCTCTAAGCTCGAATTTCAAGACCATGGAGAAGTTTATTACGGCGGTAGACCGTGTGCTTCAGAAAAAACAGTTTGTGCTTGTTTATCCGGAGCAGGGCATGTGGTGGAACTACAGAAAGCCAAGACCGCTTCAGAAGGGAGCCTTCACATTTGCTGCAAGGAATAATAAGCCGGTGCTTCCGGTGTTTATCACTATGAGTGACAGCGATGTAATCGATTCAGATGGTTTTTATGTGCAGGAGTACACAGTGCATTTTTGTGAGCCAATCTATCCGGATCCGTCAAAGAAGCAGGCGGTAAATGCAAAGGAGATGCTTGATAAGAACTACGAGGCATGGAAGGCGGTTTATGAAGAGACCTACAAGAAGAAGCTTACCTATACATGCGATGAGCAGGCGGCTTCAAACGAATAGGACGCATAGTGAGATAAATGCGTCCGGCATGATTTTGTCAGTATAGAAGTGTTATTATAGAAGTGGTATATAGAAGTGGTACAACAGATAGAGAAAGGGAATATTATGACTGATAATAAATCCGGGGAGATACTCATAATAGAGGATGACAAGGACATTAATGATCTGCTTGCGACAGCGCTTTCAAAAGCCGGATATAGGACAAGACAGGCATGGTCAGGCACAGAGGGAGAGCTTTTGCTTAAGCTGGACAGGGAAGCTTATGCGCTTGTGCTTTTGGATCTGATGCTTCCGGGGCTTTCAGGGGAGGAGCTTCTGGCACGGATACGGCAGATGGATGCGTCACTTCCGGTGATAATCCTTACGGCAAAGGATGAGCTGGATGAGAAAATCAATCTGCTTGTGGCAGGCGCTGATGATTACATCACAAAGCCGTTTGAGATAAAGGAGGTCGTTGCCAGAGTGGCTGTGCAGTTACGTCATGCGGTGGCAGATGTACCTTCAAAGTCGGGCAAGGCAGGAGAAAACCAGACAAAAGCAGATAATGAGACCGGGCAGGGAGATACTGCAAATACATACATAGCGGGTCCCGCTAAAATAGAACACAGACAGCTTGTGCTCAATAGGATTTCAAGACAGCTTTACGTGGCAGATAACGCTGTTGACGGCATTACAAAGCAGGAGTTTTCCATACTCGAGCTTCTCATGGCGCATCCCAGACAGGTGTTTGCCAAGGAGGACATATTCGAATATGCATGGGAAGAGCCGTACATGGGCGAGACAAAGACTCTTGATGTGCACATCAGCAATATCAGAAAGAAGATAAAAAAGCTGACCGATGACGAGTACATAGAGACTGTGTGGGGCATAGGCTACAAAATGAAAGAGTAAAGGTAAACAAGCTTTACTCTTTTTTTACTTTTTGTTAGCGTTGTATTAGGATTTGTGTTTTATCTTATCAGTATAGAAATTTAATAACAGGTTCTGCATGAAGCATTTGTGCAGAGCCGTAATAAAAGAAAGAAGGAGAAAAGTTGTGAGTGAAATATTATTGCAGACAAAGGCACTGACCAAGCAGTATGGGCACCAGAAGGCAGTTGACAATGTGGATATCCACATCAAAAAGGGTGCAATCTATGGATTTATCGGCAGAAACGGCGCCGGCAAGACCACCTGTATGAGAATGATCAGCGGTCTGGCAAAGCCGACAAGCGGAGAGATATCCATGTTTGGATACACGGGAAATGATTTATCAAAGGTACGCTCAAGAGTGGGCTGCCTGATTGAGGCACCGGGTGTATATCCAAACATGACTGCGAAGGAAAATATCGAGATGAAGTGTCGTCTCTTCGGCATCAGTAAAAAGGGCTATGCAGAGGGGATACTGGATAAGGTAGGTCTGTTAAATGTGGGAAAGAAAAAAACAAAAAATTTCTCACTCGGTATGAAGCAGAGGCTTGGAATCGGCATGGCGCTGGTTGGAGAGCCGGATCTGTTAGTACTTGATGAGCCTATCAACGGACTTGATCCACAGGGAATTGCAGAGGTGCGTGATACGATTCAGAATCTGTGTGCACAGCAGGATATGACTGTGTTTATTTCAAGCCATATATTGGAGGAGCTTTCAAAGCTTGCCACAGATTACGGCATTATAAATAATGGAGCCCTGCTTCAGGAAATTACCAGAGAGGAGCTGCTTTCCAAGTGCAGTGAGAAGATTACACTGACAGTGGACAATCCAAATAAAGCAGTGCCTGTGCTCGATAAGATGGGCTTTGTGCACTACATGATAGTGGACAAAAATCACATAGATGTATATGAGCGCCTGAATGACAGCGCCGCCTTAAATACAGCACTTGTCACAGCGGGAGTTTCTGTGGCACAGCTGGCGGTCACAGGAATGGAGCTTGAGACATATTTCCTTAGTATCACAGGAGGTGCGACAAATGTTTAATGCGGTAAGAATGGATATTTACAGACTGATACATACGAAGTCAGCTTATGTTATACTGGTAATAGCTATGGCACTCGCAATAGCTGTGAGCGGTATGACAGCTCTTGTCAGAAGCATGGCGGCAGGCAGCATCGTGGAAACAACTGATGAGGTCACTATGGTAAGTGAGTCAGACAGTGAGATAGCAGATGAATACGATACAGCATCAGCGGAATCGTCGAATGGACCAACGGCAACAGTCGGGCTTGAAATGGATGAATCCGACATGTCAGATGAGGTGCCGACCATAGCAGAAATGGTTGAAAGCGATATAGCAGGTCTTGACCTGGCACTTTTACTTGCGATATTTACGGTGCTCTTTTCAACAGCAGACCTAAACAGCGGCTATATAAAGAGCGTAGGCGGACAGGTGAAGAACCGTGGAGTGCTGCTGTTTTCAAAGATGATAGCGCTTTCGGTATTTACCCTTGTGGCTATGGCACTTGATGTGATTGTCCAGTGTATTGCGACTCCGCTGTTTTTGCATGGAGCAGAATTCGGAGATGCAGCAGACTTATTTAAGATGCTTGGCAGCCAGTATGTGGTCACACTTTTATTTGTATATTTTATCATGGCAATGGCAATCATTATAAAAAACAATGTAATCAGCATGATTATCGCTGTATGCATGTGTACAGGTATTTTTACACTGATTTTCAGCGGAATCAATATACTTATTGAAAAAATCGGAGCAAAGAACTTTGATATAAATGATTACCTTATAGTCAACAAGATTTCTGAGCTTGACCTGAGTGCATCTGCAAAGACCGTAGGGGGTGCATTTGCGGTAGCCGCTGTGTGGGCTGTGGTGTCACTGATTGCAGTGTACGGTGTGTTTAAACGCAGGGATATATAATGTGTTTTGAATGAGGAATAAAACATGATTTGGAAAATACTGACTGTGATACTTGCAGTTTCGGTAGCTGTCTTAATAGCTGTGCTCGTAAAAATAAGGGCACAGCTTCGTGACATTAATGAACAGCTTGATTTTTTGTGCGAAAAGGATACAAATATGCTTCTTTTGACCGATACCAACATGGCGGATATCGGAAGGCTTAAGGAGCACATAAACAGATTTTTAGAGCAATGGCACAGGCAGCGTGAGGCGGCGGCAAAAAAGGAGCAGATGATATCTGACACGTACACAAATCTGTCGCACGATATCCGCACTCCGCTTACCTCGCTGGACGGCTATTTTCAGCTGCTTAAGGATGAGACTGACAAGAGTGAGCAGGAGCATTATATAGATATTATCCAGGAGCGCATCACAAGCCTCAAGGATATGCTCGAGGAGCTTTTCATGTTCACAAAGCTTAAAAATGACAGCTTCAAGCTAGAGCTGTCTAATTGCTGTGTCAGCAGACTTTTAAAGCAGACAGTGTTTTCTTATTATGAGGAGTGGAAAAAGCAGGGCATTGAGCCGTCGCTTGATATATGTGAGGATACGATATTTATCACTGCTAATGCGCAGGCACTAAGGCGTGTGTTTCAGAATGTGATAAAAAATGCACTGGTGCATGGGCAGAACAGCATATGCATACAGATGAAGCAGAAAAATAAGATGGTCCATATTTTGGTTTCAAACGATGTGAAAAATCCTGATGATATAGATGTGGACAAGGTGTTTGAGCGCTTTTACAAGGCAGATGAGGCGAGGAGCATATCATCGAGCGGGCTCGGACTTTCGATTGCAAAGGAGCTTGTGGAGAGAATGGGCGGAAGCATTGAAGCGAGGCTTGAGGGGAAGAGGTTTGTTGTGGAAATACAGTTTGAATGTGAATAGTTCACTTTTGTAATGTGATAAATAATGTTGACACACCTGAAACAAAATGATATACTATTAAGGTATTTGCGGGCATGGCGGAATTGGCAGACGCGCTAGATTTAGGTTCTAGTGGGAGACCGTGCAGGTTCAAGTCCTGTTGCCCGTACTATTTACAAGGGTTTCAGAGGTTTTTATTACTTCTGAAATTCTTATTTTTTTATCATTTTTTCCTATACGAAAGGATACCACAATGCAGGCTTACAAGGATTTAGTAAAAGCACTTCCGGGCTTAAAAGAGGATATGCCACGCGCATTTTACATGCTCGCAGAGCTCTTTGATTACGGTTCATTTGATATATGCAGAAGTGACGACAAATATATAATCCCATATATCATGAACGATGCGGTGGAATGCTATCTGACTGTGGAAAATGCAGTGTTAAAGGGCGATTATCATAGCGAGGAAGAAATCATTTCGGCATCGTTGGTTTTAAGAAATGAAAAAGGCTACGGACTTATTCTGCACCAGCACGACAATGTGGTCACACTCTGGTTTGATAATTTGCATGTGCATGAGGCATGCTTTAAATACCATGAAATAGGGCATTTCTGGGTAAAGGGACAGGAACAGTGGCGCATGCTTGTATATATGGTAGGAACCATCGCGGACAAGTATATGTACATGGGAAAGGAATACTGCAACGAGACAGAATGCTTTATCCAGAGCCTTATTTACTTTGCACCGTTTCGCAGATGGACACCGGTACCCGGCGATTTGATGGAGTATCATTTTCCGGCCCGTGTAGAGGGAATAGACATTATGGAGGAGCTTTGCAGGGAGGTTTCGGACACTGATTATCTTAAGCTCATTGCACGCTACAGGGCAAATCCATGTGAGAAAACTGAAAAGCTTTTGAGCAGACATTTAGCCGATGCAAAAAGAGTACCACTTTATCAGTATATTTATAAGCTTGTGATAAAAGCATCAAAGGATTATCAGGAGAGAAATTACGGAAAGCAGATAAATGAACGCATAAAAGAAAAGCGTAAAGCGCTTGAACAGGAGCTGCTTCAAAAGGGGTACACCGGAAAATATCCTGTGTTTATAAAGAAAAATACGACTGTGCGTGTAATGGAGGAACAGCCCTACGTCACAGCAATTCTCGAGTGGGATGATTACAAATATAAGCAGCAGCTCATGATTTCTGAGTGCAGTGCCAAAAAGTATGACGGAATAAATGCAGGATTTTTTAAAGGAATAGGCAGACACGGACGCATTGTGCAGGTGTAGATACACATAAAAGTGTAAACGTAAATAAAGATATAGACGTAAATAAAAGCCACGGAGCAATCCGTGGCTTTCATAATACGCTTATTACAAGGATGGGCTTGAGAAGACTCGAACTTCCGACCTCACGCTTATCAGGCGTGCGCTCTAACCGGCTGAGCTACAAGCCCTTGTGTTTTGCACAAAACGTATACTACAATATTTTTAGTGAGAAGTCAAGAGTTTTTTTATAGGTTTTCTCCATCTGTTTTATTTTTCGGATAATCGTTTGAGTGCGCACTGATGACCTCATTAATCCAGTCTACGCACTGCTTTTTACCGTCATCTGAAAATGGAAAGGTATTGTCGGTCTTTTTGCTGTCGTCGGTCAGGTCAAAAATATACGGCCCCGGCCATATCCAGGCATGAAAGATTGGCTCGCCCTTTTCCTCGGGAGTATCTTCGGTGGCTTCCTTGATGACAGGCTCCTCGCGCTTTATGAGAAAGCGCATGCCGTTCATCCAGCCGGTAAAGGTTGTTTTTTTATAGTAGTTGAGATTGAGTGCATCGTCGTATGTAAGCATATATGGCTCCTTGATATAGATGATATGTAATTATACATCAAATATCTGATTAATGCCAGATTAATGACGGTGCTTAATAATTTGAAGTAATTATACGATGAAAATTAATATTTTAATGCAGAAATAAAAAATGAATAAAAATGTATAAATAACTCTTATAAGCTGCATAAACGGCCCTTATTAATGAGTATTATAAAAATATGACTAATTTTTATGCAAAAATAAAAATGATATAGGAAAATATATCCAATTGACAAAGTATGATTTCTGTGTATAATAAAAAAGAATTGTTCGCGTCAGAACGACAGTTGTATCAGACAGCAAGATTAGGGAGTGTGTAATGACAATGACGTCATTCGCACTTTTTTGCGTATTAGACAAAATACTTTGACGTGGTGCAGTGATAATGCTTTAAAAAATAAAAACAATGCATTATCGATACAAATCCAAGAGGGAGAGAAAAATATGGGTAAGTACATTGTAAAGAGAGTTATTCTCGCGATTTTTACAATCTTCATTATCAGTCTTATTACATTCTTTGCCATGAATGCAATTCCGGGTGGTCCATTCAATTCGGAGAAGGCAAAGAGTCCGGCGGTAATGAAAGAGCTTGAGGCACGCTACGGACTGGATCAGCCACTTATAGTCCAGTACAAGAACTACATGGCAGGCGTGCTGCACGGAGATTTCGGTGTTAGTCTTAAGACAGACCGTCCGATCTCAGATATCATTGGGGAGAGCTTCCCTATTTCAGCGAAGCTGGGACTTTTAGCGGCGCTCACTGCGATAGTATTCGGAGTGGTGCTCGGATCGATAGCAGCGCTGATGCGAAATAAATGGCCGGATAGAGTTATAGTATTCTTCGTCACGCTGATTACGTCGATGCCGTCATTTGTCATCGCTACATTATTACTTTATTTCTTCTGTATAAAGCTTGGTGTGGTGCAGGCCTTCAAATCAGGAAGCAACATGATATTACTTCCGGTGCTGTCACTGTCACTTTCACCGATGGCATATATTACAAGACTTACAAAGACTTCAATGCTTGATGCACTCGGACAGGATTACATCCGTACGGCAAAGGCCAAGGGTGTACATCAGTACAAGATTATATTTGTACATGCGCTTCGTAATGCGCTCATTCCGGTCATCACATATGTGGGACCTATGATTGGTGGTATCCTCACAGGTTCAATGGTTATTGAGAGTATTTTCAATATCGGAGGACTCGGTTCCAAGTTCGTAAGCTGTATCACAAACCGTGATTACACAATGATTATGGCTACAACGCTTTTCCTTGCTGTAATCATGGTAGGCGCGAACCTCATTACAGATATTGTATACAAAGTGATTGATCCACGTATTAAGCTTGATTAAGGAGAGATAAAGATGAAAGATAATATGAAGAGAGCACCTTTCTCTACACAGATTGACCTTAGCAAGTTCAATATGAAGGATTTTGCCAAGGCATCAGATGAAGAGAAACGCCAGCAGGAGGTTATGGGTGAGTCGACCACATTCTTAAAGGATGGTCTTAAGAGACTCCGCAAAAATCCACTGGCTATGGGTTCTATTATAGTTTTGGTTTTACTTATTTTGGTTATTCTTCTGGCACCAAAGATTGTGCCATACGGCTATGCAGATATTGTTAAGGGTGCACAGAATTTAGGACCTTTCCAGTACAGCGAGGCAGAGCAGGCACAGATTGATGCAGGTGAGAAGCTTTTCCCACACATTTTTGGTACAGATGAGCTCGGAAGAGACTATTTTATCCGTGTTGTCTATGGAGCGCGTGTATCACTTGGAGTCGGTGTGTTTGCATCACTGCTTGTGCTTATAATCGGTATCATTTACGGTTCCGTATCAGGCTTCTGCGGAGGCAAGGTGGATATGGTTATGATGAGAATAGTAGATATCATTTATTCATTGCCTGATATGCTGCTCATCATTTTACTCGCAGTTGTATTAAACGAGGTGCTCACACCTGTAATAAAGGGTACAGTGCTTTCAAAGCTCGGTGTCAACATGATTGCACTTTTTATAGTGTTTGGATTGCTTTACTGGGTAGGAATGGCAAGACTTATAAGAGGTCAGATTCTTACCATCAAGCAGAATGAGTACATTCTCGCAGCAAAGTGTATCGGAACATCATCAGCCCGCACTATCAGAAAACACATTTTGCCGAACTGTCTGTCAGTAATCATCATTACTACAGCGCTTCAGATACCTTCAGCTATATTTACTGAGAGTTATCTGTCATTTATCGGCCTTGGTGTTTCGGCTCCTATGCCTTCACTTGGTTCGCTGGCAAATACCGCGCGTGGCGGACTTCAGAGCTACCCACTGCGTCTTATTTTCCCGGCGCTTACGATTTGTATCATTGTTCTTACATTGAATCTTATCGGCGACGGCTTAAGAGATGCATTTGACCCTAAATTATCGAAATAGTAAGGAGTGAGTAAGATGGAAGATAATAAGTTTGTTCTTGAAGTATCTGATCTGCACACTACCTTCAAGACCGATAACGGAGACGTATCCGCTGTAAACGGTGTCAGCTTTAAGCTTGAGCCGGGAAAGACTCTTGGAATCGTAGGAGAGTCGGGCTCAGGAAAGTCCGTTACAGCATATTCAATCATGCAGATTCTTGCTGAGAATGGTGCCATCACAGGCGGCTCAGTAAAATATAAGGGTGAGGATATCACCAAATTTAACAAAAAGAAAATGGCCGATTTCAGAGGAAAATGCTGTTCAATCATTTTCCAGGATCCTATGACATCGCTTAATCCGGTATTTACGGTAGGCTACCAGCTTGAGGAGGCAGTGCTTCTTCACACAAACCGTACCAAAAAGGAAGCAAAAGAGCGTGCTATAGAGATGCTTACACTTGTAGGTGTCAATGAGCCTGAAAAGAGAGTAAAGCAGTATCCACATGAGCTTTCAGGTGGTATGAGACAGCGTGTCATGATTGCTATGGCGCTAGCCTGTGAGCCGGATATTCTTATCGCAGATGAGCCTACAACAGCTCTTGATGTGACTATTCAGGCACAGATTCTTGAGCTTATGCAGTCACTGCAGGAAAAGCTCGGCATGGCAATCATCATGGTTACACATGATCTGGGTGTCATTGCTTCAATGTGTGACGAGATTATAGTTATGTACGGCGGCCGTGTCTGCGAGAGAGGAACAGCAGATGCTATATTCTACAGCCCGGCGCATGAGTACACAAAGGGACTGCTTCGTTCAATCCCTACAAAGACCAATTCAAAGACCAGACTTGTTCCTATCGGAGGAACACCAATCAATATGCTCAACATGCCAAAGGGCTGTGCATTCTGCCCTCGCTGTGATGCGGCTATGAAGATATGTCTCACCGAAAAGCCGGAGGAAATCTGGGTTGGAGAGGATCATCTTGCATCATGCTGGATGAATATTAAGAATATGATGGAGGAGGGAAAATCAAATGAGTAATGATACAAAAAACAACGAGTACCTGCTCAAGGTAGACCATTTGAAACAGTATTTCCCTGTTCATGACGGATTTAAAAAGATGGAATTAAAAGCAGTCGATGATGTGTCATTTGCCATAAAGCCGGGTGAGACACTCGGACTTGTTGGAGAGTCAGGCTGTGGAAAGACAACCGTAGGACGTACTCTTTTACGTCTGTATCAGCCTACAGCAGGACGCATTGAGTTCGACGGCAATGTATTGTTTGACAGTGAGAAGAAGATAGATGTGAATATGCATCCTTACCGTAAGCAGATGCAGATGGTATTCCAGGATCCGTATTCATCACTCAACCCTCGTATGACGGTTGAGGATATCATCGGAGAGCCTCTCGATGTGCACAAGCTTTACAATAGCAAGAAAGAGCGCCATGAGATGATTATGGATCTCATGGAGACAGTTGGACTAAACGCAGACCATGCCACACGTTATGCACATGAGTTTTCGGGTGGACAGAGACAGCGTATCGGAATAGCAAGAGCGCTTGCAGTAGATCCGAAGTTTATCGTATGTGATGAGCCGGTATCGGCACTTGATGTTTCAATTCAGGCCCAGGTAGTCAACATGTTTGAGGACCTGCAGAAGGAGAGAGGCTTATCATACCTGTTTATAGCGCATGATTTGCTTGTAGTGCAGCATATCTCTGACAGAATAGCAGTTATGTATTTGGGTCATATGATGGAGCTTGCAGATGCAGATGAGCTGATGGACAATCCAATCCATCCGTACACACAGTCGCTGCTTTCAGCGGTTCCGATTCCGGATCCTGAGACTGCCAGACACAGCAAGCGAATCGTGCTTGAGGGAGATGTTCCTTCACCTCTTCGCATGCCTAGCGGTTGTCCATTCCGTTCACGTTGTAAATATGCGACAGAACAGTGTGCAGCAGCACGTCCGGAGCTTACAGACAGAGGAAACGGACATATGGTTGCATGCTTCAACCGCTAATATAAGGTTTTTACCGGCATATAGCTTAAGTCACTTGTGCCGGTTCTAACATAAATTTATTTTCATATTAATTAATTAGGAGGAAGAAAGATGAAAAAGAGATTAGTAGCACTTACTCTTGTTGCAGTTATGGCACTTGGCATGACTGCTTGTGGAAGCAAGAGCAACAACAAAACATCTACTAACGACACTCCTGATACTGCTGTATCAACAGCGGTAGACTGGACAAGCTATGACAAGTTAGTAGATTCTATCCGTACAGAAGCAGATCTTGCAAAGCGTGCAGAGATGATGCACCAGGCAGAGGATATGCTTATGGATACATGGTGTGTTATTCCACTTTACTACTACAATGACCAGTATATGCTCAAGGATTATGTCACAGACGTATACTCAACAGTAGAGGGTATGAAATACTTCTACAATGCAAAGAACACAAAGAATGCCGGAAAGTTAAACATTTTCATGGCATCAGAGCCTGATCATATCGATCCTGCATTAAACAGTACTGTTGACGGCGGATGTCTTGCAGTAAACAGCTTTGAGGGTCTTATGCGTTACAACGCTGAGGGCAAGCTTGAGCCTGCATGTGCAGAGAACTATGAGGTTTCTGAGGATGGCCTCACATACACATTCACAATGCGTGACGGTCTTAAGTGGTCAAATGGTGATGAGCTTACTGCAAAGGATTTCGAGTGGTCTTGGAAGAGAGCTGCAGATCCTAAGACAGCTGCAGATTACAGCTACCTTTGCGCAGTATTCGCAGGATATGATGATACAAAGGGTCTTGCTGCTGATGATGTAGTTGCTTCTGATGATGGAAAGACTCTTACAGTCAAGCTTAAAGCAGTTACACCATACTTCCTTGACTTATGTGCATTCCCATTCTTCTTCCCTGTAAACCAGAAGTCAGTTGAGGGAAATGATGACTGGGCAAACGATGCAAGCGACAAGTTCGTTACAAACGGTGCATTCACACTCAAGGAGTGGAAACATGATTCAAGCATGACATATGTTAAGAATCCTAACTACTGGGATGCTGACAATGTAACAGTTGATGAGATGAACGTAATGCTTACATCTGATGATGTTTCAGCTTACACAGCTTACCAGAACGGTGACCTTGATTTTATTGATTCAATTCCTACAGCAGAGATTGAGGCAGCTAAGAAGACAAGCGAGTTCTACACAGTAGATAACCTTGGAACATACTACGCAGGCTTCAACATCAACTCTAAGCTCTACTCAGAACTTGGATTAGATGCTGACCAGGCTAAGGTATTCAGAAAAGCAATCTGTCTTCTTATCGATCGTCAGTACATCATCGATACAATCGCCCAGGGCGGACAGAAGATTGCCACAACATTTATTCCAGAGGGTGTTACAGATGGTAACGGTGGCGAGTTCAAGAACAAGGACTACTACAGCACAGATTACGATAAGAACTTTGAGGAGGCTAAAGAGCTTCTTGCTTCTATCGGATTATTAGATGAGAGCACAGGTCAGGTAAACCAGACTATCGAGTTCTCATACCTCGTAAACAACTCAGAGGCCAATGTAAAGATTGGTGAGGCTATCCAGGCTGATCTTTCAAAGGTAGGTATCAACTTAAAGGTTGAGCAGCAGGAGTGGAACGTATTCCTTAACAGCCGTAAGGACGGACAGTTTGATTTCGCCCGTGAGGGATGGCTTATGGATTACAACGATCCAATCAACATGCTTGAGATGTTCACAACAAAATCAGGTAACAACGATATGCAGTTCGGTCGTTAATTTGATTTTGCAATCATAGCAAAGCAGCTTATAGGAAGTCATACAGCTATTGTATGGCTTCCTTTTTTTGCTTTTAAAGTGGTTTTTTAAGTGCAAAAAAGGCTCTTTAAAAAAATATGATAATGGTGTAGAATTGTTATTATATAGTTTTAGAATGATGTTTGAGGGTGTGTGATGATTTTAGGACTAAGTGATACGGAAAAGAAATTTAAGACAGCGATGGATACGGCAGGTGCCGACATGACGGTGGTCAACAGCTGGCTTAAGCTGTATGTCAAAACCAAAAAGAATTCCTCAGGTGTTGCAAAGCGCTATTATGGTGTGAAGACAGGCTTAAGCAGCCTGCTTTCAGATTTAAAGGAGCTTGAGCAACAAGTTATCGGGTATAGTGAGCTCACAGGGGCTGACAGGAAGCACTTTGGAGAGCTGATAAAGGCTTGCAAAGCGAAAAGCGGCATGTTTGACGATGAATTTTTAATCAGCAAGGCAGACACGGATTTTCACACGACTCTGGACTCTGTTGTAAAGCAGGGGGATAGGTATTTGTCATCCTTTGACAACGGTATCATTTTACAGAGTGAGATAGAGAATCTGATACACCTGACCGGTGAAGGACTTGAAAGGAAAAAGCCTGATTTGTTTGCCTTGTCATATTTCTATCTGGGGCACAGCAACAAAGAGCTTGCAGAGCTTAATTTCACACAAAAAACTAAGAGAGTGCATGAGATATATTACGAGGAGTTCTGGAAGGATATATTAAAGCAGCTTGAGGCATGTGTGAAGCAGGCGGAGGCCATAAACGATAAGTATGAGGGCACGACAGACCGGCGCACGGCAAGGATACTCTCAGAGCTTAAGCCGCTCCTTGTGGGCATTGCAAAGCAATGGGAGCCGGAACAGACAGCAGAGTACATACTACGCGATATGTGCAGGATATTCAGGGATTGACATAGAAATGCAGAGTGATAAAGGAGTAGAATATGGATATTATAATTTGGGCTATTATATTAGGAGCAATTTTTTATATTAATAAAAAATCAAAGAACGCAGGCAGCAAAAATACGCAGCCAAACAAACCTAGACCGCAGCAGCAGAAGCAGATGCAGCAGATATGGAACAGCATGCAGAATACAGTTCAGTCGGGTATGAATGCATTGAACCAGACATATCAGCAGAAACCACAGCCACAGATGCAGCAGAGAGCACATCAGCCTCAGAAACCGCAGATGCAGCAGAGAGTACAGCAGCCGAGACCGCAACAGAGAGTGCAGCCGCAGCAGAGCAATCCGGATATAGTGCAGAGGGCAATGAAAAATAATGCACGTTTTGCGGATGATACGACACAAAAAGAGCTTGAGACGATGCACGGACATAGCGAGGCACAGCAGAGGATAGCGCAGGAGCACTCAAGGAACTGCCAGACACTGCATACCAAAGCGGCAGACGGTGCAAAGATTATAGAGGCTGAGACACAGAGCATGTTTGGCAGTGTTGAGGATCTGATTGCCATGGGATACAGCGGCAATCTGGAGTTTGAGAGAGATTTCCTTGGAGAAGGCTTAGACATGATTAACAACTTTTAAATAATAGGAAAAGAGGCAAAAATGATGGACAGAACACCAAAGCCCGGAGAGCTTTACAGACACTTTAAGAATAAGCTGTATCAGATAGTTACAGTGGCAACACATTCAGAGACAGGAGAAAAGCTTGTGATTTATCAGGCTTTATATGATGATTTCGGCGTATATGCAAGGCCGCTTGATATGTTTGTAAGCGAGGTAGACCATGAGAAATATCCTGATGTGAAGCAGAAATACAGGTTTGAGAGGATTACGATTAAGGATAAGCCGGAGGATATGTTGAGAAAAAGCATCTCTTCTGATGCAAATGTGATCACAGCTAATGCGCCGGAAACCGTGAGTGTTCAAGCACAGGCATGTCATGAGCCGGTACCGGATGCAGAAGAAGGTCAGGCTCCAAATCCGCGTTTGATGGAGTTTCTGGATGCTGATACCTTTGAGGAGAAGTACAATATACTTGTCTCAATGAGGGATACCATAACCGACCGCCTTATAGATGATATAGCGGTGGTTATGGATGTTGTAGTTCCTGAGGGTCCATTGCAGAAGCGGTATGATGATTTGAAGAATACGATAAAGACAAGACAGTACTATGAATTTTCCAACCGGCTCAGATAGCTGTTGTGATATTTGCCGGATTCGGTGACATCCTCGCCAAACCAGTCAGGGGCTACGAATTCATTTGCTGCGTCAACAGAGTCGAATTCCACCTCCACAAGCGTAAGAGGAGCCAGATCACCCTCAAATACATCAAGCTCAGCGGTCAGGCCATCGTCAAGAGGTATGAGATAGCGGGTCTTTTCGATGAGGCGGCCGTCTATCTTTTGGACGAGATGTATGTATGCCTCCCTGGTAAGAGGAAGATTGTACTCCTCGCGCACCATAAGGCCGGCGCCCTTGTAGGTCATATAATAGCTGTCGTTTGAGCGTCTGACTCTGACAACAGGAGATGTGCACAGATAGCCCTGGGCAATTTTCTTGCTTGCGTAGCTGTCTAAATTGGAAGGAAGCTGTTTAATTAGGTATTTTCTTTCGATTTCCATGGTATGTCCTTTCGGTTTATGAGTGGATTTATAGTTACACATAACTGATTATAATGACCGGTATTTAAAAATTCAAGCGGTGAATCCAGGCTTATGAGCAGTAACTTTTTATAGGCGTTACTGATATGTAGTAATTTCTATAGTATTTTTAAGAAAAAGAAGGAGAAAAATATGAGTAAAGTAGGAATTTTTATGGCAGACGGCTGTGAGGAGATTGAAGGACTTACAGTGGTCGATATAGTCAGAAGAGCAAAGCTTGAGATTGAGACCATATCAATCACAGAAAAAGCTGAGGTGACAAGCTCACATCAGGTGACATTTAAGACAGATACCACAAAGGCGCAGGCTGACTTTGACAGCTACGATGCAATCGTACTGCCGGGAGGCATGCCGGGTACATTAAACCTTGGCGCAGATGAGACAGTGGTAAAGACAATTAAGAGCTTTGCCGCTGAGGGAAAGCTTGTTGCGGCAATATGTGCAGCGCCTAGCGTGCTCGGTGAGAATCATATACTTGAGGGTAAAAAGGCTACCTGTCATCCGGGCTTTGAGGAAAAGCTCCTCGGTGCACAGTGGCTTGAGCAGCCTGTTGTTGTGGATGGAAATGTGATTACAAGCCGTGGAATGGGAACAGCGATTGCATTTGCACTCGAGATTGTCAGATACTTCACAGACGATGCCACAGTAGAGCATATCCGACAGGGGCTGGTATACTAGACCGGCAAGTCCTATATTATAACAAAAGAGGTCACACACCAAACCCCATGGTGCGCGGCCTCTTTTTGTGCTTGCGATTGAAGCGTATTTTTGAAGCTTGCTATTGCAGAGCTTATTTCATCTGCTGCTCCTGCTTCATGATCATCTGCTTGACCATCTCGCCACCGATTGAACCGGCCTGTTTAGAAGTAAGGTCACCGTTGTAGCCCTCCTTTAAAGGAACTCCAAGCTCTGAAGCAACCTCTTCCTTGAAACGGCTCATAGCCTCTTTTGCCTCCGGTACAGAAGCCTTTTTACTACTTGATGCTGCCATAATGCAATACCTCCTTTTAAAACGTTATACACAAGCTGTATGTGTATGGAAATATTATGCCGTAAAATGACAAAAATATGTTTTGGTATTGCTGACAATTTATGGAATTATACACAAAAGCAAATTTAATGTAAAAAACACTGGAAATAGTGGATTTGTTGTGTTATAATCATCCAATGACTGGGTTTAGCAGTTTAAAAAGCATGCCCACATTACATTTGATGTACATACCATTCATATATATTTTTAAGGAGGATAACGATTGACATGAGTGTACAGGTTGAGAATTTAGAGCATAATATGGCGAAGCTTACTATTGAGGTAGCAGCTGAGGAATTAGAGAAAGCATTGGATTCTGCATATCAGAAGCAGAAGAAACAGATTAGTGTACCTGGATTCCGTAAAGGAAAAGTGCCAAGAGCTATGATTGAGAAAATGTATGGAGCAGGTGTGTTCTATGAGGATGCAGCAAACATTCTTATGCAGCAGACATATGCAGGTGCAGTTGACGAGAGTGGTGTTGATATAGTTTCACGTCCTACAGTTGAGGTTACTCAGATTGAGAAGGGACAGCCTTTCATCTACACAGCAGAGGTTGCTGTAAGACCAGAGGTTACTCTTGGTAAGTACATGGGCGTTACAGTTACAAAGATCGACACATCAGTTTCTGATGAAGAGGTTGACGCTGAGCTCGAGAACCAGAGAAACAAAAATGCAAGAACAGTTACAGTTACAGATCGTCCTGTAGCAGAGGGAGATACAGCAGTTATCGACTTTGAGGGATTTGTTGAAGGAGTAGCTTTCGAGGGTGGAAAGGGTGAGAATCATCCATTAGAGATCGGTTCACACACATTCATCGATACATTCGAGGATCAGTTAGTAGGAAAGAACACAGGCGATGAGGTTGATGTCAATGTAACATTCCCTGAGCAGTATCAGGCAGCAGACCTTGCAGGAAAGCCGGCTACATTCAAGGTTAAGATCAACGAGATCAAGGCTAAGGAGCTTCCTGAGCTTGATGATGAGTTTGCACAGGATGCAGCAGGTGTTGATACATTAGCTGAGTACAAAGAGGAAATCAAGAAGAACCTCACAGAGAAGAAAGAGACAGAAGCTAAGAAGACTAAAGAGGATGAGGCTATCCAGAAGATTATCGACAAGTCAAAGATGGATCTTCCGGAGGCAATGATTGAGACTCAGTGTGAGACAATGGTTGAGGAGTTCGCTCAGAGAATCGCACAGAGCGGTCTTACAATGGAGCAGTACTTACAGTTCTCAGGCATGACAGTTGACCAGCTTAAGGATCAGGTTCGTCCGGAGGCTACAACACGTATCCAGAGCAGCCTTGTACTTGAGCAGATTGCCAAGGAGGAGAACATCGAGGTTACTGATGCAGATATCGATGCTGAGGTAGAGAAGATGGCTAAGGCATACGGCATGGAGGCTGATAAGCTTAAAGAGTACATGGGAGATGCTGAGAAGGAGTCTATGAAGAAAGACCTCGCTATCACAAAGGCTGTAGATCTTGTCATGGACAACGTTAAAGAGCGTGCAAAGGCAAAGAAAAAGGCTGATGCAGAAGAGTCTACAGAAGAATAAGATTTTTTGAATCAAAATTTGATGGACTGGCTCAGAAGCCTATTTTCTGAGCCGGTCTTTTGAGCTTTTATAAAGGAGGCATTTTATATGAGTTTAGTACCATATGTCATTGAACAGACCAGCAGAGGAGAGCGCAACTACGACATTTACTCCAGATTATTAAAAGACCGTATTATTTTCCTCGGAGAGGAAGTAAACGAGACAACAGCAAGTCTTGTTGTTGCCCAGCTTTTATTCCTTGAGTCAGAGGATCCAAATAAGGACATCCACCTTTACATCAATTCACCGGGTGGAATGGTTACAGCAGGACTTGCTATTTACGATACTATGCAGTACATTAAGTGTGATGTCTCAACAATCTGTATCGGTCTTGCAGCCAGCATGGGGGCTTTTCTTCTTGCAGGTGGTGCAAAGGGCAAGAGATATGCTCTTCCAAATGCAGAGATTATGATTCATCAGCCATCAGGCGGGGCAAAGGGCCAGGCTACTGAGATCCAGATTGCTGCAGAGAATATTTTAAAGACAAAGAAGAGATTAAACGAGATTTTAGCAGCCAATACAGGCAAGCCATATGAGACAATTGCAGCTGATACAGAGCGTGACAACTATATGTCAGCACAGGAAGCAGCTGAGTATGGTCTTATAGACAGTGTAATAACAAACAGATAATTATAAGTTAGATGAATTTAAGAGGGTACCCCGTATGGGATGCCCTCATGCAATAAAAGGAGTTAATAATGGCAGGAAAAAACGACGGAAAGATTCGCTGCTCATTTTGCGGTAAGACACAGGACCAGGTAAATCGTTTGATTTCCGGACCTAATGGAGCTTTTATCTGCGATGAGTGTATAGATATATGTGCCGAGATTCTTGAGGAGGAAGGCGTTGAGGGCCATGAGGACAAGAGCAGCGCTAAGGATGATATAAATCTTGTTACTCCGGAGGAGCTCAAGGCATTTTTGGATGACTATGTAATAGGACAGGACCAGGCTAAGAAGGTGCTTTCGGTTGCTGTTTACAATCACTACAAGAGAGTGCTGGCAGGAGATACATCAGATGTTGAGCTTCAGAAGAGTAATATCCTCATGCTTGGACCTACAGGCTCAGGAAAGACACTTCTTGCGCAGACACTTGCCAGAGTGATAAATGTACCATTTGCCATCGCTGATGCTACAACACTCACAGAGGCAGGATATGTAGGTGAGGATGTGGAGAATATCCTCTTAAAGCTTATTCAGGCGGCAGATTATGATATCGAGCGAGCAGAGCACGGTATCATTTATATAGATGAGATAGACAAAATTACAAAGAAATCAGAGAATGTCTCAATCACCAGAGACGTGTCAGGAGAGGGTGTACAGCAGGCTCTTTTAAAGATTCTTGAGGGCACAGAGGCATCTGTACCGCCACAGGGCGGCAGAAAGCATCCACAGCAGGAGCTTATTCCTATTGATACCACCAATATACTTTTTATTTGCGGTGGAGCATTTGATGGTCTGGAGAAAATCATCGATAGCCGTATGGATACATCATCTATCGGTTTCAATTCTGATGTAAAGTCAAAGACAGAGCTCAATGTGGGTGAGGCGTTTAAGCATGCACTTCCACAGGATTTTGTGAAGTTTGGACTGATTCCTGAGTTTATCGGACGTGTACCTATCACAGTCTCACTTGAGGCACTCGACAGGGATGCACTTATCCGCATACTCAAGGAGCCTAAGAACTCACTTATCAAGCAGTATGCAAAGCTCTTTGAGCTTGACGGAGTAGGTCTTGAGTTTACAGATGATGCAGTCAATGCTATCGCTGACAAGGCACTTGAGAGAAAGACAGGAGCCAGAGGACTTCGTGCCATCATGGAGGCTGTTATGCTTGACCTTATGTATCGTATACCGTCAGACAAGAGCATCAGCAAGTGCGTAATCGACAAGGATACAGTTGAGGACAACCTAAAGCTCGATGGTGAGTGTGTGCCGGAGGCATATATCGAGGAAAAAGCAGCGTCATAAGTACATGGCGGTATTTTAACAAAGGTACAGCATCGGATAATATAAATTGCACAGCGGTTTGTTAAGCTTAGCTGTGCAATAATACAGGAGATATAAGTGGAAGAACAGATTATTAACATGCCTGCGGTAGCGCTGAGAGGGCTTACTATTCTACCCGGGATGATTGCTCATTTCGACGTCAGCAGAGAGCGCTCACTCCGTGCTATCGAGGAGGCTATGGAGCAGGATCAAAGGATATATCTTGTCACACAAAGTAATGTGGACAGGGAGGACCCGACTCAGGAAGACCTCTACCGGATGGGAATAGTAGCCGACATAAAGCAGGTTGTCAGACTGCAGAATGATGTTGTGAGAATACTTGTAGATGGAATAAGCCGGGCAAAGCTGCTTGGTTTTACCGGTCGTAAGAAGTATCTTGAGGCAGAAATTTGTTATTGTGACAGTAATGCAGACAGCCTGCCGGAGGATCTAAAGGAGGCTATGCTTCTCGGAGTCAGGGAGGCTTTTCACAGATATGCGGCAGTCATAGGCAAAATCAGCAAGGAGCTTATCAGACAGATAGACCAGTATGAGGATCTTGAAAAGCTCATAGACTATGTGACCAACAATCTGCCGGTGTCATATGAGCTGAAGCAGCAGGTGCTTGAGGCAGAGGACATCAATGACAGGTATCAGGTTATAGTATCATTACTTCTCTCCCAGGTGGAGGTTATTTCCATAAAGAATGAGCTTCAGAAAAAAGTAAAGGTTCGTGTGGACAAGCATCAGAAGGAGTATGTGCTTCGCGAACAGCTCGGCGTGATACGTGAGGAGCTGGGTGAGAATGCTGACTCAGAGGCTGATGAATATGAGAAAAAGCTATCCGAGTTAGATGCGCCTGACTATGTAAAGAAAAAGACAAAAAAAGAGATAAAGCGCTTTAGAAATATGAGCAGCAACTCATCTGAGAGCACGGTTGAGAGAGGCTATATAGAGACAGTGCTTGAGCTTCCGTGGAACAAAATGTCTGTGGACAACAAGGATCTTGACCATGCAGCGCAGGTGCTTGATGATGATCACTACGGATTAAAGGATGTTAAGGAGAGGATACTTGAGTTTCTGGCAGTCAGAAATCTGACCAGCAAGGGAGAGAGTCCTATAATTTGTCTTGTCGGTCCTCCGGGAACTGGAAAGACAAGCATAGCCCGTTCAATTGCGGCTGCACTGGAGAAGAAATATGTGCGTATTTCTCTTGGCGGTGTGCGCGATGAGGCAGAAATCCGTGGACACAGAAAGACATATATCGGTGCCATGCCGGGCCGTATAGTAAATGGCTTAAGACAGGCAGGTGTTTCAAATCCTCTCATGCTGTTGGATGAGATAGATAAGGTGTCAAGTGACTACAAGGGTGACACATCAGCCGCTCTTCTTGAGGTGCTTGACAGTGAGCAGAACTGCAGATTCAGGGATCATTACATTGAGATGCCTGTGGATTTGTCGGAGGTGCTTTTTATTGCAACGGCAAATGAGGTTTCGGGCATTCCAAAGCCACTTCTTGACAGGATGGAGCTTATTGAGGTGTCAAGCTACACTGAAAATGAGAAGTTTCACATCGCAAAGGAGCACCTGGTTGAGAAGCAGAAGAGCAAAAACGGAATTAAAAAGGAACAGCTTACGATAACGGACGGTGCCCTAAAGGACATCATCAGGCTGTACACCAGAGAGGCCGGAGTCAGAAGCCTCGAGAGGACTATCGGCAAGCTGTGCCGCAAGGCTGCAAGAGAAATCTTTAAGGACAGCGAAGCGGCTGTAAAGGTTACAAAGACTAATCTCAAGACATATCTGGGCAACCCGAAGTACAGCCCGGAGAAGAAAAATGACCACGCAGAGGTGGGAATCGTAAGAGGACTCGCATGGACCAGCGTGGGCGGTGTCACACTCGAGGTTGAGGTGAATGTACTGCCGGGCAAGGGTGAGCTTGTTCTCACAGGTAAGCTTGGAGATGTGATGAAGGAGTCGGCACAGGCGGCACTTAGCTATGTGCGCTCAATAAGCGAAGGCTATGGTATTGATGCAGAGTTTTACACGAAGCATGATATCCATATACATATCCCGGAGGGAGCAGTGCCAAAGGACGGTCCATCTGCGGGTATCACTATGGCGACAGCCATGCTTTCAGCCATTACAGACAGACCTGTCAGGGCAGATGTAGCCATGACAGGCGAGATAACGCTGCGCGGCAGGGTGCTTCCGATAGGAGGACTCAAGGAAAAGCTGCTTGCAGCCAAGGTAATCGGAATAAAAACAGTGTGTATTCCAAAGGATAATGAAAAGGACCTTGAGGAGATTTCAAAGGAAATAACAGACGGCATGGAAATCGTGCCGGTGGAGAAATTTTCACAGGTAGAGAAGATAGTATTTGTAAAATAAGAATGAGGAAGAGATTATGGTAATTAAAAGTGTTAATTTAGAGACAGTTTGCGGAATTACAAGCACAATCCCTGACAATGAGTATAATGAGGTGGCATTTGCCGGCAAATCCAATGTAGGCAAGTCGTCACTGATCAATGCGCTCATGAACAGAAAGTCACTTGCCAGGATCTCTTCACAGCCCGGCAAGACACAAACCATCAATTTTTACAACGTCAATGACGCCATGTATCTGGTCGATCTGCCGGGCTATGGCTATGCCAACGCCAATATCGAGATAAAAGCCAAATGGGGACAGATGATAGAAAACTATCTGCACACCTCAAAAAAGCTTCAGGCGGTGTTTTTACTTATAGATATAAGGCATGAGCCATCGGACAATGATATTATGATGTATGACTGGATGGTAAACCAGGGCTTTGCACCGATCATCATTGCAACCAAATCTGATAAATTGAAAAAAAGCCAGATTGCCGCACACATAAAGACCATCAAGGATGTGCTTCATGTAGAGCCGGACACGGTAGTCATACCGTTTTCGTCCATGTCAAAGGAAGGCAGGGATGAAATCTGGAAGCTCATAGATTCACTCGTGTTTGACGAGGAGACTCTTCTTGCCATGAAGCAGGAGGAAAAAGCAAAGCGCGAGGCAAAATCAGCGGCAAAAAAAGCTGTTTCATCGGAGCCACACAAAAAGGAGCGCTGGAAGAAGACCGGAAAGCCGGTTGCGAAAAAGACAAAAGAGCGCAGAGATAAGGCCAAGAGCAAAAAAAGCGCTAATAATCATAAAAAGAAATAAAGTAGAAATAAAGTCATAGAAATAAAGCTATAGAAAGAAAGGCGAATATTTAATATATGAAGAATAAATGCAAATTTGTAGGCATTATGTTTTTGTGTATATTGACAGTGTGTACACTTGCAGTAATGGCGTATGAGCGCGCATATGAGCACACTGAAGGTAAAACAGGCGTTGTCGGTGGAGTATCAGGAGCTTCTGACAGTAAAAAAAATACTGACGAAGCTGACGATATGCTTACCGTCGTGACGTCCTTCTATCCCATGTATATTGCTGCATTAAACATAGTGGACGGCGTGGACGGAGTGAGACTTGAAAACTTAAGCGAGCCACAGACCGGCTGTCTGCACGATTTCCAGCTCACACCGGAGGATATGAAGCTTTTGTCTACTGCAGATGTGTTTGTCATAAACGGAGGCGGTATAGAGTCGTTTATGTCTGATGTGGCAAAGGCGTATCCGAAGCTTGATGTGGTGGAGGCCTGTGAGGATGTAGCGCTTCTTTCTGAGGATGATGATGAGACAGACGGAGCGCACGACCATGACCACGATATAGACGCAGAATCGGATAGCGACCACGACCATGACCACGATGCAGACGCAGAATCAGATAGCGACCACGACCATGACCACGATCACGGTGATGAGAATGCCCATGCGTGGATGAGCGTGCCGCGTTACCGCACCATGGTTCAGACTATCGCCTCCCGGCTTGCCGAAAAGGATGCAAAGCATGCTGATGAATATTATGCAAATGCAAAAGCATATGATGCAAAGCTTGCAGTGCTTGAGGAAAAGATAGATAGCCTAAAGAGTCTTACCGGTGGACAGAATATCATCATATTCCATGAGGCCTATGAGTATGTGGCAGATGACTTTTCCATGAATGCGTGCTACCTGTTAGATCTTGACGAGGAGCGCTCGGTCAGCGCCGGTGAGGTAAAGCAGGTAATAGGTGCCATAAAGGATGACGGAGTGTCGGTAATACTCGCTGAGGAGCTCTACGGAAAGAGCATGGGAGATACCGTATCGCGTGAGACAGATGTGCATATGGTTTATATCGACCCTCTCAATCGCGGAGAGTACGACAAGGACAGCTATCTTGACGGTATGGAGCATAATATAGAGCTTATCAAAGATGCATTCACTAAATAAAATTGGAGGTAACTATTCAGGAATATATGCGGAAAATTATACAGCCTTGTGGCTTTCATTGCATAAAAATAAATAACCTTGGAGTGAGCTTCGGAGAGCAGACGGTGCTTGAGGATGTGAATATGCACATACACTGCGGCTCCTTCAATGTCATAATAGGCCAGAACGGTGCCGGAAAATCCACACTCATAAAGGCGATACTGGGCGAGATACCTCACACCGGTACGATTGAGTTCAAGGATACAAAGGACGGACATATGGCAAAGCTCAAAATCGGCTATGTGCCACAGTCTGTCAATATCGAGAAAAACACACCGGTCAGCGTGTATGACCTCATAGCAAGCTACCGGTACAATTACCCTGTTTTTCTGCCGAAGAGCAAAAAGATAGAGGCAAAAATAAAGGAGACACTCGAGGTATTTGAGGCAGAGGAGCTCATCGACAAGCAGGTGTGCAACCTCTCGGGAGGACAGCTGCAGAGAGTGCTTCTTTCCATGGCAATCATGGATGAGCCGAATCTGCTCCTTTTGGACGAGCCGGTGTCCGGAATAGACCAAAACGGCATGGAGCTTTTCTACAAGACAATGGACTATTTAAAGACACATTATGACCTTGCAATCATACTCATATCGCATGATTTGGATTATGTGGCAAAGTACGCAGACCATGTTGTGCTGCTTGATAAGACAGTAGCAAAGCAGGGAACTGTGAAGGATGTCTTCGAGAGCAAGGAATTTGAAAGAATTTTCTACACAGGAGAGGAATCCTGGGTGAGAGAGGAGGAGCACAAATGAATATAACCTCCTGGCTTCAATATGATTTCATGAGAAATGCCCTTATCGCGGTGCTCATCATCACACCGCTTTTTGGCATAATGGGAACCATGATTGTAAATAAAAAAATGGCATACTTTTCAGATGCACTCGGACACTCAGCTCTCACCGGAATCGCAGTCGGTGTGGTATGCGGCATGGCTGATACCTCGCTTGCCATGGTGATATTTGCGATAGTGTTTGCGCTTCTTTTAAACAAGATAGGCAGTCTGAACACAGCATCAACAGATACCATTATATCGGTATTTTCATCGTGCTCTGTGGCGATAGGTCTTGCGATACTGTCAAAGGGCGGCAATTTCAGCAAATACTCAAGTATACTGGTGGGCGATGTGCTAAGCATCACAAAGACAGAGATAGTATATCTAATCGTGATTTTTGTGGTCACGATAGTGTTCTGGGTGCTCTGCTTCAATAAGCTCAATGCTATCTGTATACACAGAAGCGTGGCAAAAAGCAAGGGTATCCATGTGCGTTTACTGGACAATCTGTTTGCAGTGCTTGTAGCACTCATAGTCATGCTCTCTATCAAGTGGATAGGTATACTTATAATAAATGCGCTGCTCATACTGCCTGCGGCTTCATCAAGGAATATTTCAGAAAATATGCGTGAGTATCATTTCTTTTCAGTGATATTTTCAGTATTTTCCGGAATAGTCGGCCTTGCGGTGTCATACTACACCAATGTGGCAACAGGCCCGATGATAGTGATTATCGCATCGGTAATATATTTTTCGACATTTATATTTGGCAGAAAGCTGAAAAAATAACGGCAAAGGCTATAATTAACAGACGCAAAACAGCCGATACAGATTATAAGAGATAAACTGTTTAGCTATATCAGACGCTATACAGGTTGATAATAGTATAGCGGGAAAGGATTCCCGCACGCACATTACCAGGGAGGGATGAGAAATGTTAGATGCTATTTCAAGTGTAGTTTCAGCAGTAGCAGCGCAGAGTGTCACAGCAAAGGACGAGGCGCAGGCAAAGAATACCAATACCGCTTCAAAGAAGCAGGACGCAAAGACTGATAAGTCGGATTCAAAGACTAAAGGCTTCAGTGAGGAGGCTGCTGTATATGAGAAATCAGACAGCAAGGATGATTCAAAGGATACTGCAAAGAGTACAGTAAACCAGAAGATGAGCAAGGCAGACAGAGATGCACTGGTACAGGCACTTAAGGATGATGCCAATGCCAGACAGCAGCAGCTTATCGAGATCGTCAGAAAGTCTATGACAGGACAGGCTTCAACCTGGGACAAGTCACAGGGCTTAAAGAGTCTGTTTGAGAATCTGACTGTAGATGCAGACACAATAGCGCAGGCCAAAAAGGACATCGCAGAGGATGGATACTGGGGAGTTGAGAAGACCTCAGACCGTATACTTGACTTTGCAAAGGCACTGTCAGGAGGCGATAAGGACAAGGCAGATGAGCTTTTGAATGCATTCAAGAAGGGCTTTTCACAGGCAACAGGAGCCTGGGGAGACAAGCTGCCATCAATTTGCCAGGATACCTATGATGCAGTGCTCAAGAAGTTTGATGACTGGAAGAATGGCACAGAGGACACACAGGTACAGGGCTAGAAGCCGGATGTGTATGTAAAAGTGTCGTGATGGAACGAATATTATATAAGAAATATGAATTATGAAAAGGTGACTGCACGCAGCGTGCAGTTACCTTTTTAGCGCTTGTATAATTTTTTAAGAGGTATATAATAGAAATATAGTATATAGGTATCATTATTCATAGGGGAGGGAACATCATGAAATTAGACATGTCAAAGTGGAAAACACTTAGCATTAAAAATCGTTTAAAAAAAGGATTCAGACTGACTACGTTTGTAGCATCGGCATCGGGTGTTATCGCGGGTATTCTTATGATTATTGTGTCAATGAGATATTCCAGCGCACTAACCTTTTACGGATTTTCACAGGGAGATATAGGAAAGGTTATGGTAACCTTCTCAGAGACACGAAGCGCTACACGAGCTCTTATCGGTTATACAGCTTCTGACACATTAAGCAAGATGTCTGATACACATGATTCTAAAAAGGAATTATTTCAAAAATACTGGGGAGAGTTGCAAAGCTCTATAAAGACAGGTGAGGAGCAGGCTATATATGATGATATAAACAGTAAGCTCGACTCATACTGGAGTCTCGATGATGAGATTGGACAGTTAGGTGAGAATGCTACAGATCCTGAGACACAGAAGGAGGCCGAGGAGAGAGCAGTAGCAGATCTTGCACCTGCATATGATGATATATATCAGCAGCTAGCTGCCCTTATGAATATAAAGGTAACAGAGGGAGATAATTTAAGCAAGACATTATCATTAGTATCATATGCCGCATTTGGTATTGTTATTGTTATCATTGTCGGTTCATATTTTATCTCGATGAAAATCGGGGACGAAGTTGCAGTTGGTATTTCTAAACCACTCGATGAGTTAAAACAGAGATTACGTACATTTGCACAGGGTGATCTTGAGGCTCCATTCCCGGCAGTTGATTCACAAGATGAAATTGCTGATATGGTAGGGGTTGCAAGAAACATGGCAGAGGACCTTAAGACTATCATATCTGACTCTGACAAGCTTCTTGGAAAGATGGCAGAAGGAGATTATACAGTTTCATCAGACATGGAAGATAAATATACCGGAGATTTTATTGGACTTCTCATGGCAATGCGTAAGATGAAGACACAGATGAATGATGTTATGTCACATATCAATGAGATATCATCACTTGTTACAGCAGGTTCTAACAACCTTGCTCAGGCAGCACAGGAAATAGCAGAAGGTGCTATGGATCAGTCAGCAGCCATTGAGGAGCTTCAGGCTACATTTGCAGATATCACAGGCGGTGTTGAGAAAACATCTGAGAAGCTCAATGATACATACAGGATTGCACAGGAGTATGCTGAGGAAGCAGATCACAGCCATACAGAGATGCAGGGCATGGTTGATGTTATCGGACGCATCAATGATACATCTAAGCAGATTGAGAATATCATTTCTGAGATTGAGGATATTGCCAGTCAGACAAACCTTCTTTCACTCAATGCAGCTATCGAGGCAGCGCGTGCAGGTGAGGCAGGTAAAGGATTCGCAGTTGTTGCGGGACAAATCAGAAGTCTTTCAGAGCAGAGTGCCAAGGCTGCAGTTGATACACGTCAGCTTATAGAGAGTGCCATTGCGGTATCTAACGAGGGTAATGAAGCTGCAGAGCGCGTAAGTACTTCTATTGAAAAGGTTATCAATGGTATGAAGGAAGTTGCAGATTCTTCTCAAAAACTCAGCGAGATTGCAGAGGAGCAGGCAAAGGCTATGGAGCAGGCAGAGGCCGGCATTAATCAGATATCAGATGTTGTGCAGTCCAACTCAGCAAATGCAGAGGAAACATCAGCAACAAGTGAGGAGCTTTCAGCACAGGCAGAGACAATGAACGAGCTGATCAGCAAATTTATATTGGAAAAGAAATAAAAAATTGTACATACGAGTTTAGAAAAACCTTAAAAAAGCCCCACAAGCATTATTGATATGCTGTGAGGCTTTTTTTGTGCGCGTTAGTGGGTTACTTTTTAAATCTAGTAAACATGTACTATGTGAACATAGTGTTTTTGTACAAACAGAATATTTTGAGATAGAAATAAATGAGAATATTTGAAATTGCTCTTTTTGAAGGTTTGTGTTATAATCCTTGTATACAAAAAACAGAGGTAATACAATATGGGTAGTAATTACGATATTTCATTAAAAGCATTAGCCAAGATTAATCTGGGGCTCGATGTGGTGAGGCGCAGAGAGGACGGATATCATGAGGTCCGTATGATTATGCAGACCATTCATCTGTATGACAGGCTAGATATCAAAAGGACAAAGGAGTCTGGCATACAGATACAGACCAATCTGTCTTTTCTTCCTGTAAATGAGAACAATCTCATATACAAGGCTGCGAAGCTTCTTATGGATGAGTTTTCTATAACTGACGGTGTATCAGTGAAGCTGGACAAGCGTATTCCTGTTGCGGCAGGAATGGCAGGGGGCAGTACTGATGCAGCAGCTATGCTTTTTGGCATGAACAGGCTTTTTTCACTGGGGCTGACAAAGAGACAGCTTATGGAAAGAGGCGTGCAGATTGGCGCGGACGTGCCATACTGTATTATGAGAGGTACGGCGCTTGCTGAGGGCATAGGAGAGGAGCTCAGTCCTCTTGCTCCAATGGTAAAGTGTCCGGTGCTCATTGCAAAGCCGTCCATTTCGGTATCCACCAAGTTTGTGTACCAGAATTTAAAGCTTGATGATACGACAGTTCATCCGGATATAGACCTCCTGATAGAGGATATAAAGGCTAAGAATCTGCATGACATTGCAGCACATATGGGAAATGTCTTAGAGACCGTGACCATACCAAATTATCCGGTGATAGACGAGATAAAGAAGCATATGCTTTCCCATGGCGCGGTGGGAGCCATGATGAGCGGCAGTGGTCCGACAGTTTTTGGACTGTTTGACGATGAAGCTACCGCAAAGAAAGCATATAAAGCTATGCGAAGCTCACATCTTGCCAGACAGGTGTATCTGACATCTGTATACAATAATCGCAAATGATATGATACCGTGACAGCATAGCAGGAGCTTTATAGTTACCTTATTTTCTTATAGATGAGAATTATAATACAAGAGATAGGAGAAGTTTGATGACTGATAATTTAACTTTAAACATGGATGCATATCTGCCACTGCGTGATGTGGTTTTTAACACACTTCGTGAGGCAATTTTAAAGGGAGAGCTCAAGCCGGGCGAGAGACTTATGGAGCTGCAGCTTGCGTCAAAGCTTGGAGTCAGCCGTACACCTATACGTGAAGCAATCAGAATGCTCGAGCAGGAGGGGCTTGCGGTCACGATGCCGCGAAAGGGCGCAGAGGTTGCCAAGATGACTCTCAAGGATATGGAGGATGTGCTTGAGGTGAGAGAGGCTCTTGATGAGCTTGCAGCCAAAATTGCATGTAAGAAAATCAGTGATGAGCAGCTCGCAAAGCTAAAGACAATAAAGGATGAGTTCAAAAAGAGCATGGATTATGGTGATGTGAAAAAGATAGCTGAGGAGGATGTGAAGTTTCACGATGCTATCTATGAGGCAACAGACAATGCGAAGCTTGTATCTATGATGAACAATATCCGCGAGCAGATGTATCGCTACAGAGTGGAGTATTTGAAGGATCCAAAGAATTATCCGATGCTGGTGAAGGAGCATGATGCCATCTACAGGGCGCTTGAGTCAAGAAATATGGAGCTTGTGACTACTGAAATGCATACGCATGTGGCAAATCAGGCGGTTGCTGTGAAGGCTGTGATACAAATGCAGGATGAAGAGAAGAAATAAAAATATAACAAAACCAAGGGCTGCCGGTCGCACTGATGTGTGAACGGTGGCCTTTTTTAGTGGCTTAGTTAGTGGCTTAGATAGTTATAAAATAAACAATCAGGGATATTTGCGAGCTTGTACGGTCATACTATATAAAGAATTTTAAATCTGACGGGGGATATAGGAGAGTTAAAGATGACCACAAACATAGATGAGAACATAAAAAGCTTCAGGCAGATATATTCTGACTGCTCAGATATCAAGATGCAGGAGATGTATCTGGGGCGTGATGCCTCCATAAAGTGTTTTGTTGCATATATTGAGGTGACATGTGCAGGCTCCGGTATCAATAACAGTGCGTTTGGACGATTTACCTCATACCTTGAAGGGATAGACCGGGATCAGGTTAAGGAAGTACTTGACAAAAATCAGGCAGCTTTGTCCGAGTTTGCGCATCTTCATACGGTTAGAGAGGCGGCTCAGATGATGCTGACAGGAGACGTGATATTTTTTGTGGATGGCTATCCGGATGCCTTCAAGCTTCCCGACAAGGGATATCCTGCCATGTCAATTCAGGAGATTGATTCGGAAAAGGTCATACGAGGCTCAAATGAGGGCTTTGCAGATTCCATAAAGATAAATACTGCACTTATCAGGCGCAGATTAAGGAGCACCCGCTTAAAGTGCAAAGAGGTGAAAAAGGGGCTTCGAGGACACAGCAATGTGGACATACTGTATGTGAGAGACCTCGTAAAAGAGGGGCTTGTTGAGGAGGTGGAAAGGAATCTGGACAGCTATGTGATAGACCATGTGGGTGATTCGGGAGTCATTGAACAGTTTGCTGAGGCAAAATGGTATTCACCGTTTCCACAGCTTCAGACCACAAAGCGGCCGGATGTTGCGGTAAATGCGCTCCTGGAGGGGCGGGTGGTGGTGCTGTGCGATAATTCACCGATAGCGATAATACTGCCAACCACCATGAACAATTTTTTAAAAACCGCAGATGATTACTATAACAGAACGATAGCAGCAAGCTTTGCCAGGCTGATAAGGTATGTGGCAGCCTTCATGTCATTTACATTGCCGGGGCTCTATCTGGCGGTCACAAATTTTCATACACAGATACTGCCGACACCACTCATACTGGCATTTTATGAGGCCAGACTCGGCTGCCCGTTTCCACAGCTCATAGAGGTACTCATGATGGAGCTGTCGTTTGAGCTGCTTCGCGAAGCCGGCATAAGACTTCCCGGAGCAATGGGAAACACGATAGGCATAGTCGGAGGCCTCATAATCGGACAGGCAGCAGTGGATGCAAATTTAGTAAGCCCGATAGTGGTTATTCTTGTTGCATTTACCGCACTCTGCTCGTTTGCCATACCGAGTGAGGAGTTTGCATTTTCATTTAGGATACTCAAATTCGCTGTAATAATTATGTCGGCATGGCTTGGATACTTTGGATTTTTAATAAGTCTGATGGTGATACTTTTGCATCTTGCCAAGCTCAAAAGCTGTGGTTATCCATACATGATGCCATTCGTGGGCAGCGAGCTGACAGGCGGCGAGGATGAAAAGGACAGTATCATACGATTTCCGCTTCGCAGACTGTGGAGACGGCCTGTGTTTGCAAGAGAAAAGGAGTGCAGGAAGCTGAAAGGAAATAAGTATGACTAAAAATATGAGCAAAAGCTACACATTTGCACAAAACGAAAGCATATCGCCACGCCAGCTATATAGACTATACGTCTTTAATCTGCTTGGAGTCGGCACGCTGGTGCTTCCAAACAATCTGGCGAAGCTTGGAAAGTATGGTTTTATCTCTATCGCGCTCGGAGTTTTCATGGCATGGCTATTTATGTGGATAGTAAGCGAGGTACGTGAACGCAGGAAAATTATATATGACAGAAGCTTTGGTAAAACAGCACATGCAAAAATATTAATTTATGATTTAATTATTGCAGTATACGAGTTATCACAGGCTGCATTTCTTGCATGGATATTTGTAAAGCTGATACGTGACAGTCTTATACCGGATGAGTCATTTACAGCTGTGCTTCTTGTGATAATGGCGGTGTGCGCTTATGCGCTAAGCGGCGGAGTGGAGTGCCGTGCCAGAGTATATGAGGTAGTATTTTTCTTTGTGCTCATACCGCTTGCGGCTATGCTTTTGTTTGCAATATCGGATGTGAGATTTGACTATCTGATGATTAAGGACAGGGTTGGTGTGGAATTTGGCATCGCAGATATATTCGCGGGCGCGTACTATGTGTTTGCAGCATCCATTTCCGTGTTCAATATACTGTTTGTAAGGGAACGCAGTGTCTCACAGATACGATGGAGTGTGAGCAAAGCAATACTCACATATGCAGGCATACTGTTTTTGTTGTATGCGGTATTGCTTGGAAGCTTCGGAAAATATTCACTGTCGGAAATAGAGTTTCCGGCTGTCGTACTGATGAGTGATGTGCAGATAAAGGGCAGCTTCTTTAAGAGAGCGGACGCACTTATGCTGTCGGTGTGGTTTTTCACGCTGTTTTCAGTGCTCAATATGAGCCTTTATTATGCGGTTTTAAGATGTGAGAATTTTGCTAAAAATACGGCAGAAGTTATACTTACATTTAATAAAAGCCGAGGCTTCAGTAACAATAAGCAATTAAGCTGTGACAGACAGAAAAGCCATGACGAAGGAAATAGCAGTATAAGAAGCCGGTGCATCATATTTGCCATAGCAGTCACAGTGACATTAGCATATATTCTTGAAAGTGGAGATGAAATCGTGAAAAAATATCTTGGATTTTTAATGTGCATAGCGATACCGGTAATAGTAGTGCTGACTATAGGTCTCATGCTGACCGGCTGCAGTGCAGTGGAGCTTGAGGAGAGATGCTTCCCGACACTTGCTGCGGTGGATATTGTAGCTGTGGATACTGATGAAATAACTGATAAAGAAGTAACAGGTAAAGAAGTAACTGATGACAAAGCATATGTTAGCCACAGAGATGATTCGGCAAATGAAAATAGCGGATATATAGAGTTTTATTATAACATGGACAAATCCTACGAACCCGAATATGCAGATGATATCAAAACAGCTGTGGACAGCTTCGAGGAGCGGCTGTCACAAAAAGCCGATACCAATCATCTGAAGGTGATATTAATAGGAAAAACGCTTAGAAACGATAAAACAGCTTATGCAAGCTTCATGGAATACTGCAAGACATCAAAAAAATTTCCGAGAAACACATACGTGTGCATAGCAGATGATATAAACGATATCTTTGATAACATGGGTGATTATTATGAGCAGAAGATGAATAAGGAGAATCATGAGGATGGTGAACCGATAATTACACTAGGCACATTGCTGGATGACTATACGAATGAAATTCATGAAGCATGGTAAAAATTTCAAAAGAGATGAATAAGTTTGTCAAATAAGGCAATACTTGTTTACATGAGAAAGAGAATAATAATAACAACCATAGCAATAATATCCCTTGCGGCAGTAGTCGCTGCAAAAAATCATGCATCTGCGATAAGCACAAACAGTACAGCATGTACATCCGACATGCAAAAGTCCATCGCCGGCAAAATCCTGCGTTTCCACGTGCTGGCAAACAGCGACAGTACAGCTGACCAGAATGTGAAAAAGCAGGTGCGCGATGCAGTGGGAGCTTACATTGAGCCATACCTGCTGGAGTGCGAAAATATCGAAGAAACCAGAGCCACCGTAAATGACCATATGGACGAAATAATAGCGGTATCAAAGGAGACGCTTGCAGCAAACGGCTTTACATATGGAGCATCGGCAGAGCTTACACACACCGATTTCCCGGAAAAGACGTATGGGGACTATACATTTCCTGCGGGAAATTACGAGGCGCTTGAAATAACACTGGGCGATGGAGCCGGTCATAACTGGTGGTGTGTGCTGTATCCTAACATGTGCTTCAGGGGCAGTGTGTATGAGGTGGTGGATGATGATGCAAAGGAAAATCTTAAGGAGGTGCTCACACCGGACGAGTATGAGAGCGTGTTTGACAGCGGAAAATATGAAATAAAACTAAAAATCCTTGATATTTTCAGATAAAACAGTTAGTATATTCATGCTGAAAAAATATATTAAAAGAAAATATGTAATGACAAATTATTAAAGCGTGAATTAATTTAGATATGCAAGAGGATAAGGAGAAAGAAATGACAAAGGATGTAGTAGTATCATTAAAGGGCCTGCAGCTCGCACCGGATCAGCAGTCTGATGCGGTAGAGGTGATAGCCCCGGGAGAGTATTATATAAGAAATAACAAGCACTATGTGCTTTTTGAGGAGATAATGGAGGGTGAGACACAGACACTCAAAAATATGCTTAAGTTTAATGAAAATTATCTCGAGTTCACCCGCAAGGGACCTATGAGTGTACATATGATATTTGAAAAGGGAAAGAAAAATCTGACATATTATTATACACCGTTTGGAAGTATCCAGATAGGTATCGATGCCACAAGCATAGAGGTAAAGGAGACTGAGGACGAGATAAGGGCAGAGGTAAAGTATGCACTTGATGTCAACTATGAATTTGTAGGCGACTGCCACATCAATATAGCTGTGAAGAAAAAGGGCGCAGCAGTAAAGATTGCATAAAAGTCTGCCAAGCCTATGGGAAAAAATAAATAAAGCATAAAAAAACAGAGCATGTGAGGATGAAAGCCATCCCACATGCTCTGCTTATGTACATGAAAATTAAATCATGATATTATTTCTGCTTAGCCTTTTTGGCAGCCTCTTTAGCAGCTTTTCTTTCAGCCTTTGCAGCCTCCTCAGCCTTGAGCTGTTCGTTGGCCTTGCTGTAGTTTTCAGCCATTCTTGCACGGAAGCCCTTTTTCTTCTTAGGCTTCTCAAGAGGTCCTCTGATACCGCGGACTGCTGTAATGTAGATACCGCTGACAGAAGCCTTAACCTCTTTCTTTAAAGGAATCTCATCGAAGATCTGCTCGTCTGCGATAAGAGTCATGACTCTTGGTCCGACCTTGGCCTTGACTACAGGCAGCTTTGAGCGGCGCATAAGCTTTGGTGTCTGCTCAACAATCTGCTGTGGGAGACCGGCATCCTTTAGCTTCATACGCTTTTTGTCAATGATTAGCATGTTGACAGTCTGCGATGCAGCAGCTATCTGCTCATCCTGCTCTTCCTTTCTTTTTTGTGCTTTTTTACCGAGGATTGTTAATACTATAAATGCTACCACAAGCACTACTGCGATAACAATAAGTACGATTAATGCTGGATTCAAAACGTATCCCTCCTAAAAATTTGCTTATTTAAATTAATTCTATCAAATATGCTAAAAAAAATCAATCTTTATTGCAAGAATAGGTGAAATCGTAGTATAATAGAACTACATTTTTTAAAAAAGTCTTTAGAAGACGCAAAGGGGTATTTATTAATGAAGAAAATAGCTCTTCTGGCTGATGGCTGGAGAAGATATGTAACATATTCGTGGGTCGAGGGTATCATGGGAGGCTCTAAAGAGCTGGGACTGGATGTGTGCCTGTATTTTTACAACACAAACGGAACCTGGAGCCATGATTCAAAGTTTAACAAAGGCGAGTATGCACTGAACGATTTGCCTGATTTGAACAGCTTCGATGGAGTGGTATTTGATTGTACCAATACGACCGACCAGGAACAGATACAGTATATGGTCAGAAAGCTGCAGTCGGTAAATGTGCCTGTAGTGAGTATCGGGTATAAGGTTGATGGTTTTTACTATGTAGGCAACGACAATAAAAGGCTGTTTCGCAGGGTAATGGATCATATGTACTATGAGCATGGCTGCAAAAGCTTTGTGTTTGCAGGTGGCCCGCCGTATCATTATGAGAACAGAATGCGTTTTGAGGCCTTCAAGGAGGCTTTAAGTGACTATGGCATACCACTTACCGCTGATATGTACATGTTTGGTGAGTTTGACTATCAGACAGGTGTCAGGTATATGAGTCAGTGGCACGAGAGCAAAAAGCCGTTACCGGATGTTTTTTTATGTGCAAATGACAATATAGCAGCAGGACTGTGTGCGGCAGCAGAGGCTCTTGGATACAGGGTGCCACAGGATTTTAAGGTCACAGGCTTTGACAATCTGGACAAGGCTGCGTACTTTAACCCTCAGATTACCACTGTTGAGCACAACAGGGACAATATAGGCAGAAAAGCCCTTGAGATATTTAAGGCACTCTGGTATGGAATAGGTGAGGCTTCTGATAAATACCTTGATTCCGAGTTTATCCCGGCGGAGAGCTGTGGATGCCCTAATACAGGCAGGGTGGATTATCGTAATTATATAAAGGATATTATCAAAGGCTCCGTTGTAAAAGAGCAGGAGGAGGATGCAGTAATGATTCTCCAGAAGGAGCTCGAGGAGTGCGATGAATATTATGATTTGTTTGAGAAATACTCTGACTATATACAGAGTATGAAGTGTGACGGAGTGTATGTGGTCGGTGTTTCGGATCTTGCGGCGGCAAGAAACAATGCACACTTTAGAAAGCATGGCTATGATATTGACGAAGAGGTTGTACTCTATGCGGATGACAAGGACAATGGAAGACTTGAGTTTAAGAGTGTAAATGACCTTATGCAGTACATGCTAAGTGTAGATAAGAACACCTGCTATATGTATTGCTCGCTGCATTTCAGGGACGAGATAGTGGGCTATGTAATACTCAGAAATCCTGAGTTTTTATACAATCATCCGGAGCAGTTTGATATACAGTCTGCCCTGCTTAAGAAGCTTGAGAATCTATTTAAGCAGAAGGTGCTTGAGAACACAAATAATGAGCTTAAAAACCTTTACAACCGTGATGCGCTCACGGGTCTATACAATCGTGTGGCATGCAATGAGATGGTCATTCCTTTGTTTACTGAGCTTGAAGCTCAAAATGTCGGCTGCACCTTAGTATTTCTCGATGTGGATGATTTCAAGGAAATAAATGATACCTACGGACACCAGTATGGTGACGAGCTTTTAAAGACTGTGGCGGGGGTGCTTGATGAGCAAAAGCCTGAGGGAAGTATGGTATATAGATTCGGTGGAGATGAATTTATCGTGTTTATCCCTGGGAACAGACATGACACTGCTGAAAAGTATATAAAGCGCGTGTATGATATCATGGAGCAGCACAGCCTGTTTATCAGTCACGGCATCATATATACGAAGCCGGGCAGTGGTAAGAGCTTTGACGATTATCTCGTAAGTGCTGACACAAAGATGTATCAGCTTAAGCAGCAGCGCAAGCAGAAAAAGGATAACAATTTCTTAAAGGGCGTGGATATATCATCGCTTCCTATGCTTGTTGACAATAATATACAAATCATGGATAAAGAAGGCAATGTGTGCAGGGCATTTGATCTTTTAAAGCTGAATAATGTAAATTCAGTCCGTCTGCGCATATGGAATGAGCCTGATAAGGTGCCGGAGTCTAAGGGGTATTGCAGTTTTGCATATGTTCTCGAGATGGCTCATGTTATAAAAAAATACAAAATGCATTTTCTGCTTGATTTTCATTATTCAGATTACTGGGCAGATCCGGGACAGCAGAATAAGCCTGATGCGTGGAAGAATTTGAGCTTTGATGAGCTGAAGAAAGCAGTGCACAAGTACACATACGATGTGTTATACAGATTAAAAATCATGGATTGTGCGCCTGATATGGTCCAGATTGGCAATGAAATAAGGAGTGGCATGCTGTTTCCGGATGGTGCAGTGCCACAGTACAGGCAGCTGGCAGCGTTAGTAAATGAGGGAATCAGGGCTGTAAGGGAGCTGCTTCCGGAGACAAAGGTTATGATTCATCTGGATCAGGGAGGCAGACATAACTGTCTGATGCCATGGTTTGATTCGATGTTTAATGCCGGCATGCTGCCGATTGATGCAATCGGTCTCTCATATTATTCGTTCTGGCATGGCACCTTCATGGATCTGAAGGACACCATGAGCAGGCTCATAAAATTATATAATCTGCCGGTTTATATTGTGGAGACAGCTCATCCGTGGAGGCACTGCAAGGGAGAGCATATCTCGAAGGAGCTCATGGAGACAGCAGGCCTTGAGGCTGGCATCGCAGAGCAGAAGAGGTCTCTTGAAATAATCATGCAGATAGCAGCAGAGGTGTCAAAGGATACCGGAAAGACCGGTGTATACTACTGGGAGCCTGTCGGCGTGCCGGGTCAGGGTCTTGGAACATGGTTTGAGAACATGGGCATGTTTGATGAGCATGGCAGGGCTTTGCCGGGCTGGGATGCAATAAAGGCATTTGATCCAAAGAATCCGCCGATTAAAGAGCTTGATAAGTATATTGAATCACTTTACGAGTATGAAGAATCACCGGAGGTAGAGGATTTTCAAAAGCTTCTTATGATTCACGGAAATCTGATCTCAAATCCTGAGTTTAAAGATGGATTTAATAACTGGCAGATTGAGACAAGTCTCGAAGAAAGGCAGTATACACTGAATAAGGATGGAGTATTTATATCTTCCGATGCCAATTTTGACTATACGATAAGCCAGACGGTGGATATTGAGTACACCGGTGAGTATATAGCAGCGGTTGACTATAGAGGAACCAATACAACAGGTGTCGAGGTCGAGCTGTTTATGGCTGTGGAGGATGAAAGCGGCTTTCACACATATACAAGCGACATTTTCCCATCTGATGTCAGGTTTGTGACACATATGCTTAAGCCGGCAAAGCTGCAAAAGGGCGCCAGGGTGACAGTAGGACTTAGGATGCATACACCTCCGGTGTTTGCAAAGATAAAGAAATTTTCACTCGTTGTAATTTAACCTGATATGTGATATTGTAGACAGGTATGGTGTTTTGTGGATGCGTTTTTGCCGGGCAGGGCATTATATATAAATAATCAAACATTTCAGGAGGATTCCAATGAGTGAGAAGAAGAATACAGGTAAGAAGGCAGTCATAGCAGTGATTGTGATTGCACTTATCGTGGTAATTATTGCGCTTGCTGTTGTGATAAGCGGCAAGAGCAAAAAGGGTGGCTCAAAGAGCGCAACAGAGGCAGGTACAGAGGCAGGCAGCGAGACAATGCGAAGTGGTCAGTTTGACATAGACTACGCAAAGCAGGTTACAAAGCTTGCAGACTATTCAGGTGTTGCGATCACAGTCTCAAACGATTATGAGATAAACGATACAGCAAAGCAGACATATCTGACCAATGTGCTTCAGTCATATGGCGCAGATGCGTACAAGCAGGTTACAGACCGTGATACAGTTGCAGACGGTGATTATGTAAAGGTTGATTACACCGGATACAAGGATGGCACAGCATTTGACGGTGGTTCAGCCACAGATGTGATGCTTGATGTGACAAACAACAGTCAGGTAGGCGGTTCATCCTTTATTGATGGATTTACAAAGCCTATAATCGGAGCCAAGGTTGGTGACAAAGTTAAGGGTGATGTGACATTCCCTGAGGATTATGGCAACGACGACTTAAACGGACAGACAGTTACATTTGAGTATACAGTAAAGGGTATTTACTCAGCAGACCCTGTTGCACTTGCAGATATGACCGACGAGCAGGTCAACACAGTGTTTGGAAAGGCCGGAGTGACAACTAATGCCCAGCTTACCACACAGATTGAGAAGGATTTGAAGCAGCAGCTCTACAGTGCTGAGGTAGACAAGATAAAGAGCTACATGATTGACAACAGCACAGTTGAGATTCCTGATGAGTATTTACAGGCCAGACTCAATGAGTACATTGCTTCCTTTACAAAGGAAAATGTCAAGGATGGACAGACACTTAAGAAATATTTAAAGTCCAACTACAACATGACAGTAGATCAGGCCACAGAAAAGTGGAAGGAGAATCTGACAGACCAGATAAAGACAGAGTTCATCTTCGGACTTATCGCTGAGAAGGAAAATATCAAGATGGATGATGATGCCTTCAGCAGCTATGTGGATTACATCGTGTCAGCCAGCAATGGCCAGTTCAGCAAGGCTTCAGAGGTATACAAGTACTTCGGAAGCGGACACAAGGATGAGGGAAAGACTTACCTTAAGAACCAGTACCTCGTAAACAAGGCTATCGATACAGTCACAGAGAAAGCGAATGTGACCTTTGAGGACGGCAGTGCAGCACCTGATACTTCAACAGGCAGCGCTGATGCCGAATAATAACGATAAATATGCTGCCTGTGGTGATGCGCAGGCGGCTTAAATGGAGGATTAGATAATGGAACTTACAAACATACGCGACATTTTCCGCAACAAGGACAAATTCGCTGACAAAGAGGTGACTATCGGAGGATGGGTCAGAAGCAACCGTAATTCAAAGAATTTTGGGTTTATCGTGGTAAACGACGGTACATTTTTTGAGCCGATCCAGGTTGTATACGGAAATGGCTTAGACAACTATGATGAGGTCGGCAAGATCAATGTCGGAGCTGCAATTATCGTAAGGGGTACACTTGTACTCACTCCTGATGCAAAGCAGCCATTTGAGATTCAGGCATCTGATGTGACTGTTGAGGGTGCATCCACACCGGATTATCCTCTGCAGAAGAAGAGACATACATTTGAGTATCTTCGTACAATCTCACACCTTAGACCTCGTACAAATACATTTGAGGCAGTTTTCAGAGTGCGCTCACTCTGCGCATATGCTATTCACAAATTCTTCCAGGAGAGGGATTTTGTGTATGTGCACACACCACTTATCACAGGAAGTGACTGTGAGGGTGCAGGAGAGATGTTCCAGGTGACCACACTTGATTTGAACAATCTGCCTATGACAGAGGATGGAAAGGTGGATTTCTCAAAGGATTTCTTTAATAAGCCTACCAACCTCACTGTTTCAGGACAGCTAAACGGCGAGACATATGCTATGGCATTCAAGAATATCTACACCTTCGGACCTACCTTCCGTGCGGAAAACTCAAACACCACACGTCATGCGGCAGAGTTCTGGATGATTGAGCCTGAGATTGCTTTTGCAGACCTTCAGGATGATATGATGCTTGCAGAGAGCATGCTCAAGTATGTTATCAACTATGTGCTTGAAAATGCACCTGAGGAGATGGCATTTTTCAACAATTTCGTGGACAAGGGACTCCTTGACAGATTAAGAAATGTTGTTGAAAATGATTTTGCCCGTGTGACATACACTGAGGCTATAGATATCCTTTCAAAGCACAATGACAAGTTTGATTACAAGGTATCATGGGGCTGCGATTTGCAGACAGAGCATGAGAGATACCTCACAGAGCAGATTTATAAGCGCCCAGTATTTGTCACAGACTATCCGAAGGAGATAAAGGCCTTCTACATGAAGCTGAATGATGACGGAAAGACCGTTGCGGCAGTTGACTGTCTCGTGCCGGGAATCGGAGAAATCATCGGTGGAAGCCAGAGAGAGGATGACTATGACAAGCTCCTTGCCAGAATAAATGAGCTTGGACTTTCAGAGGATGACTACAAGTTCTACCTTGACTTAAGAAAATACGGCTCTGCAAGACACGCAGGCTTTGGACTTGGCTTTGAGAGATGCGTAATGTATCTTACAGGCATGGGCAATATCCGTGACGTTATCCCATTCCCTAGAACAGTGAATAACTGTGAGCTGTAATCACGAATGATTTTCATATATGAATAATTACCGCCCTTTGCACATATATATGATGTGTGGAGGGCGTTTTTATGTGGAGAAAAATCAAAGGTCCTGTGATAACAATATGTATTATGCATCTTACGGCACTTGTGTGCCTTGTCATACTTTCAATAGTACAGTGCTTTGTCGACATGGCGGAGTGGATACAGTTTGCACTTGCAATGGCAATCAATATAGTGGTGGGGCTTGTGTGCGGATTCTTACTCAAATGCTGCTTTCACCGCAGGCGGTTTATCAGAGTGACAGTCGTAGCCTACTGGATAACGTATGTGATAGCCACAGTGGTAATAGATATAGGCGAATCCAAAAATATATTCGAGCTTTTGATAATATTCCTTCTGGTAATGTTTTCAGCGCTTGTTTTTCGCTAAAAAAAGGACTTTTCATATTGATAATGCTGTGATATAATGTTGAGAGCAAATATGATGTGTCAATCAGACATCGTTAAATGAAAAGGAGATAAAAATGAAACACGTAAAGACATTAAATACAAGAAAATTACAGAACACAGTTAAAAAGGGCGGATGTGGCGAGTGCCAGACATCATGTCAGTCAGCTTGCAAGACATCTTGTACAGTTGGAAACCAGACTTGCGAGCAGTACAAATAGTCATAGGTGAAGCGGATTTAAAGAGTGTGCGCTGATAGGTGCACACTCTTTTCGCAGTGGTAATTTTTAAAATGTGTATAGAAAGAGAGGAATATTGTAGTGGTTCATCAGTACAAGAACAACGGCTATAATATTGTCTTAGATGTCAACAGTGGCGCAATCCACGTGGTGGATGATGTCACATACGACGTTATTGAGCTGTTTGAGGACAACTCAGCTAAGGAGATTATTGAAAAGCTTGTGGACAGATATCCACAGACGGAGATAGAAGAAGCAATACAGGAAGTAAATGAGCTTAAGGATAATGAAGAGCTCTTCACAGAGGATACATACAAAGAGCGTATCATAGATTTCAAGAAGCGCCAGACAGTGGTAAAGGCACTTTGCCTTCACATAGCGCACGACTGCAACCTTGCCTGCAGATATTGTTTTGCAGAGGAGGGCGAGTATCACGGCAGGAGGGCTCTTATGAGCTATGAGACCGGAAAGCAGGCACTTGATTTTTTGATTGCCAATTCAGGCAGCAGAAGAAACCTGGAGGTAGACTTCTTTGGAGGAGAGCCTCTTATGAACTGGGATGTGGTGAAGCAGCTTGTGGCATATGGAAGAGAGCAGGAGAAGCTTCATGACAAGCATTTCAGGTTCACACTCACCACAAACGGTGTGCTCTTAAATGACGAGATTATGGAGTTCGCCAACAAAGAGATGGACAATGTAGTTCTTAGTATAGACGGACGCAAGGAGGTTCATGACCGCATGAGACCTTTCAGAAAGGGTGCCGGCAGCTATGACCTTATTGTTCCGAAATTCCAGAAGTTTGCGGAGAGCAGACATCAGGACAAGTACTATGTGAGAGGTACATACACACATTTCAATACTGATTTTTCAAAGGATGTGCTTCATCTGGCTGATCTAGGCTTCAAGCAGATTTCGGTTGAGCCTGTAGTGGCACAGCCTACAGATGAGTATGCACTTAAGGATTCTGATTTACCTGTGCTCTTTGATGAGTACGACAGACTTGCAGCAGAGATGGTAAAGAGAAACAAGGCAGGAAACGGCTTCAATTTCTTCCATTTTATGATAGATTTAGAGGGAGGACCTTGTGTATATAAGCGTCTTTCCGGCTGTGGCTCAGGAACTGAGTACCTGGCAGTGACTCCATGGGGAGATTTATATCCATGCCACCAGTTTGTGGGCAATGAGGACTTCCTTATGGGTAATGTCTGGGATGGCATCAAGGCCACTGACATCCAGGATGAGTTTAAGTGCTGTAATGTTTATGCCAAGGAAAAATGTCGCAACTGTTTTGCCAGATTCTATTGCAGCGGTGGCTGTGCCGCCAACTCATACAACTTCCACGGCACAATCACTGATGCCTATGACTTAGGCTGCGAGCTGCAGAAGAAGCGTATAGAGTGCGCTATCATGATTAAGGCAGCAGAGGCTGATATGGCAGATGATGCACAATAATTTGAATTTGTCACGGGAAACTGATCGCTGTATTTGTGACCCGTGTGCGAATATATTTGCCATCCGTATACCTATATGGATGGTAGCAAAATGACAGGAAGGTACAAGAAAATGAAAAAAGGAAAGAGTTGGGTGATTATCCTTGTGGCAGTCATTTGTATCGGCTTACTGGGCTGGTATTCCACTGCAGTAATCACCGACACAAAGCAAAAGCAGGAGGCTACTGCTAATGGTGAGAGCACCAAGGATAAGGATTATCAGAATATCAAGCTTGGTCTCGACCTCTCAGGTGGTGTTTCAATCACCTACCATATCAAGGACAAGAATCCTTCAGACAAGGACGTAAGCGATACTATCGCAAAGCTCGAGGAGCGTGCAGAGAGCTACACAACAGAGTACTCTGTATATAAGAGCGGTGATGACCGTATCACTGTTGAGATTCCGGGTGTTGACGATCCTAACAAGGTACTTGAGGACCTCGGAAGTCCGGGATCACTGTACTTTATCGCACAGTATGACAGTGACGGAAATGCCAACTACACACAGGATACATCGGTTGAGGGCGGCTACAAGCTCAACTATGATATCGACACATTAAAGGCCAACGGTTCAGTCATCCTCGATGGTAATGATGTAAAGGATGCAAGCGCCCAGTATGACCAGTCATCATCTACATCAACAAAGGAGCCTGTTGTTTCATTAAAGCTCAAGGATGAGGCTATTGACACATGGGCAGATGCTACAAAGAAGGCAAAGGATGCCGGACAGTCAATCGGTATCTACTATGATGATCATTTTATCAGTGTTCCTACAGTAAGCGCTGTTATCTCAGACGGTAACTGCGTAATCAACGGAATGAAGGATTACGACGAGGCAACAAGCCTTGCAACATTTATCCGTGTCGGAGCCATCAACCTCCAGCTCGAGGAGTTAGAGTCAAATGTTGTTGGTGCACAGCTTGGTGGAACAGCCCTCACAAATGCAGTAAAGGCCGCAGTTATCGGAATTATCTTAATCATGGTATTCATGATTGTGCTCTACGGTATACTCGGCGTGGTTGCATCTATCGGACTTGCACTCTACTCAATGCTTACAGTACTGTTTATTTACTGGTTTGAGATTACACTTACACTGCCGGGTATCGCGGGTATCATCCTCGGTATCGGTATGGCGGTAGATGCAAACGTTATCGTATTTGCCCGTATCCGTGAGGAAATCGCAGGAGGCAAATCAGTGCTTGCAGCAGTAAATGAGGGTTACAAGAAGGCTCTTTCAGCCATCCTCGATGGACAGGTTACCACCTTTATCGCAGCACTTGTGCTTATGGTGCTCGGTTCAGGTACAGTAAAGGGCTTTGCTTACACACTTATGATTTCAATTATTCTGTCACTGTTTACAGCTCTTTTTATTGCAAAATACCTTACAAGAGCATTTTACGGTGTTGGTGTCAGAGCTGAGAAGTTCTACGGCAAGGCAAAGAAGAGAAAGGTTATCAGATTTGTACAAAACAGAGTCAAATACTTTGTTATCTCAGGAGTAATCATACTTGCAGGTATCGGCGGCATGATTTACTTCGGTGCTACAAGCGGCAATGCATTAAACTACAGCCTTGAGTTCGTAGGTGGTACATCAACCACAGCAGACTTTGGCAAGGATTATACAGCCGCAGAGGTTGAGAAGGACATCGTGCCTTCAGTATCTAAGCTCCTTGGAAACAGCGCAGTACAGGTTACTACAGTTCAGGGAAGCCATGATGTCACATTAAAGACACGTACACTCTCACTTGAGGAGAGACAGAATCTTGCAGAGCTCCTTGAGAAGGATTTCAAAGTTGATACATCAACTATAGAGACTCAGAGTATCAGCTCAACAATCAGCGGAGAGATGAGATCAAACGCTGTAAAGGCAGTTATCATTGCATGTATTTTCATGCTGTTATATATCTGGTTCAGATTTAAGGATATCAGATTTGCTTCAAGTGCTATCCTTGCGCTTGTACATGATGTGCTTGTTGTTGTCACAGCATATGCACTTATCAGAATCTCAGTCGGCAGTACATTTATCGCATGTATACTTACAATCGTAGGTTACTCAGTCAACGATACAATCGTTATCTTCGACCGTATCCGTGAGAATCTGCATGGACTTAAGAAGTACTCAGCAGACGAGCTTGCTGATATAGCAAACGAGTCTCTTACACAGACACTTTCACGAAGCATCAATACTTCGCTCACTACATTTGTCATGGTATTGTTACTCTTTATATTTGGTCATACATCAATCAGAGAGTTCTCATTACCACTCATGGTAGGTGTGCTTTGCGGAACTTATTCTTCAATCTGCATCGCTACAGAGCTGTGGTATGTAATGAAGCTTTATCTGGGAAAGAGCGCCATCAAAAAGCAGGCGGCTGCACCGGCTAAGGGTTCTAAAAAAGCTAAGAATTAATAATTAATTTATGGCCCGGCCTTTATAGGCTGGGCTATTATTTTTTGTGGACTTATTAATATATGCAGATATGTTTATATTTATAAATATATGTGCAGAGTAATAGAATGGAGCATTATTTATATGAAAATTTTTCTGATTTATCTGCTTCTTATGAATATAGCAGGCTTTGCTGCGATGGGAATTGACAAGTGTAAGGCCAAGGCACACGCATGGCGTATACCGGAGAAGACGTTATTCGGGCTCAGCCTGCTGGGCGGAAGCGCCGGTACCTGGGCTGGGATGTATGCCTTCAGACACAAGACAAAGCACTGGTATTTTGTGAAGGGGATGCCGCTTATCTTCTTTATCCATGTGGTTATTTCATGTGTTATCTACAGGAATTTTTATTAGAGGGAGTAACCAAAATGTTTGACATAGGTAAAAAGTAACAAAAAACTGTAGCATATAAGTGTATAATTGTGTATAATAGATAACAGGTACAAAACCACTACACAACTATCAAGGAGGGCAAAACAATGTGGGCATATGAAAGTGTATTTTATCAGATTTATCCGTTAGGCTTCTGTGGGGCACCATTTGAGAATGATGGTGTTTTGGAACACAGAATTTTGAAGGTGAATGACTGGATACCTCATATCAAAAAGCTTGGGGCAGATGCAATCTACTTTTCACCGGTGTTTGAATCTGATACACACGGATATAATACAAGGGATTATACAAAAATAGACACAAGGCTTGGCACAAACGAGGACTTTGCACAGGTTTGTGACAATCTGCATAAAGACGGCATAAAGGTAGTGCTGGATGGTGTGTTCAATCATGTGGGAAGAGGTTTTTGGGCTTTTCAGGATGTGCTAAAAAACAGAGAAAGCTCGCCATATGTGAACTGGTTTGGCCGTATAGCGTTCGATGGCAACTCAAACTATAATGAAGGATTGTGGTATGAGGGCTGGGAAGGAAACTATGACCTGGTCAAGCTTAATCTGAGAAATGAGGATGTAATCCAGCATATCTTTTCGGCCATAAAGGGATGGGTAGATGAGTTTGATATAGACGGACTGAGACTTGATGTGGCATATTGCCTCGACCATGATTTCCTCAGAAGGCTCAGAGAGTTCTGCGACTCACTAAAGCCTGATTTCTTTTTGGTGGGAGAGACACTGCACGGTGACTATAACCAGATTATGAATGACGCGATGCTTCATTCTGTTACAAATTATGAGTGCTATAAGGGACTTCACTCAAGCTTCAATTCCATGAATATGTTTGAGATAAATCATTCGCTTCTCAGACAGTTCGGACCGGAGCAGTGGACACTTTACAAGGGTAAGCACCTGCTGTCATTTGTGGACAATCATGATGTGACAAGAGTGGCAAGCATACTGACCAATGAAAAGCATCTGCCTCTCATCTATGCACTTGCGTTTGGCATGCCGGGCATCCCTTGCGTGTACTATGGCAGCGAGTGGGGAGAGAAGGCAAAAAAAGAGGACGGTGACCCTGCACTGAGGGCATGCTTTGAAGCACCGCAGTACAATGAGCTGACTGAGTGGATTTCAAAGCTCGCTAAGGCAAAGAAGGAGTCAAAGGCACTCTGTTATGGCAATTTCTATTCGGTAGTGCTCACAAACGGCCAGTGTGTTTTCGGTCGTGAATGTGATGGTGAAAAGGTATTCGTATGCATCAATGCCGCAGACCAGCCGTTTTTCGCAGGCTTTGATATGGGAAAGAATGAAGCAACAGACCTGATTACAGGGGAAACGGTTACATTAAACGGTGGCATGGAGCTGCCGCCTTACAGCGCATACTTTTTGAGATAACATTTGTATGGACAATAAACAAAAAAAAGATAGAAAAGAGCTCATATGTGCTGTCACAGCCATAGTGATACTTTACACAGCTATGGAGTCAATAGGCATCACATGCCCTATTAAGTTCATCACCGGAATATCATGTGCGGGCTGTGGCATGTCGAGGGCATGGATTGCTTTTTTGCAGCTGGATATGGCAAAGGCATTTGAATACCATCCGCTTTTTTGGCTTCCACCTATTGCGGTAATAGTGCTTTTGTGTAAATCTAAAATAAATATTAAAATTTATAAAATATTTATATTTACAATCGTCCTTATGTTTGCTATAGTTTATATATGCAGATTGATATGGTCAGGCGATGATATCGTGGTTTTTGAGCCGCAAAACAACATCCTGTTTCGTATCATCCGTATAATAAACAGCAAATAGAAAAGGAGAAAGAAGATGTTTTGCGAGAAATGTGGAAAAGAAATTCCTGATTCAACAAAATTCTGCCCAGCCTGCGGAGCGCCTGTTTCAAAGGCACAGGATTTTGTAAACAAAGCTGGAGAGGCTTTCAATGCAGCAGAGCAGGAGCTTGGAAGTGCATTTGATGAGGTGAAGCAGTCCTTCACAGGAAACAATGCAAACCAGCAGAACGCAGGCTACCAGAATAACGGAGCCGGACAGTACAACACAGGCTACCAGAACAATGGTGGTCAGACTCCTCCGCCATACAGGGGAGAGAAGTTAAAGGATGACAGAGGTCTTGCCTCATACATCATCCTGTCTATTATCACATGTGGTATTTATGGCTATTATTTCATCTACAAGATGGCTCATGATGTCAATGTAGCATGTGATGGAGATGGCGAGAATACATCAGGTCTCGTAGCATTTATCCTGCTTTCAATGATTACATGCGGTATTTATGCATGGTACTGGTACTATAAGCTGGGCAACAGACTGGCAAATAATGCAGGCAGATACGGACTTGGCATTCAGGAGAATGGAACCACTGTTTTGATGTGGTGCATATTTGGTACACTTATCTGTGGAATCGGACCATTCATCGCTATGCACATCCTTATCAAGAACTCAAATATGATCTGCAATGCTTACAACAGGACACATGGACTTATGTAATTTGAGTTTTGATTTAATTTAATTAAATAATTTGATTATATTATTTCTAAGGCGGGAGGCAGTTTGCATTAAGCAGACTGTCTCCTTGATTTTTGTATATTAAATAGACAGAAACCTTTATTTGTTAGCTTGTGATGTGAACATTAACAGCAGCATAATAAATATTATTGAAAAAGACCGTTCAGACATTGACAAAAATTTGTCAAAGTGTTACTATTTTTTTATAAATTACGACAGAAATGTCGGTTATACATAGGTTTTTTAAGGAGGATTTATACAATGAGCGAGTTCAAAAATTTAACACTTGACGTAGCAGATCAGATTGCAGTACTTGCAATTTCAAGACCGGCTGCTCTTAATGCATTAAACAGTGAGACTCTTGATGAGTTAAATGTAGCATTAACAGAGATAGAGGCAAGAGACGATGTTAAGGTGCTTATCCTTACAGGTGGTCCTGACAAGAAGGGCAACGAGTTCAAGTCATTCGTAGCAGGAGCTGACATCTCAGAGATGGTTAATTTCACAGCACCACAGGCAAGAGCATTCGGAATCAAGGCTTCAGAGCCATTCTTCAAGCTCATGAATATGCGTCAGGTAACAATCGCAGCTGTCAATGGATTCGCACTCGGTGGAGGATGCGAGATTTCTATGGCATGTGATATCAGAATCGCTTCTGAGAACGCAATTTTCGGACAGCCTGAGACAGGACTTGGAATCATCCCTGGCTTTGGCGGTACACAGAGACTTGCTCGTTTAGTAGGAATGGGACGTGCTAAGGAAATGATCTTCACATGCGACAATGTAGACGCTGCAGAAGCATACCGCATCGGTCTCGTTAATAAGGTAGTAGCAAAAGAGGAGCTTATGCCAACAGCTAAGGCTATGGCTGCAAAGATCATCTCTAAGGGAAGCTACGCAATCTCAGTTGCAAAGGCTGCTATCAACAACGGATATGATATGGATATCAAGAACGCTGTTGAGATGGAAGCAAACCTCTTTGGTGTTGTAAATGATACAAACGACAAGAAAGAGGGAATGGGAGCATTCCTTGAGAAGAGAGCTGCAAACCTTACAGATTTCTAATTGTAATTTGAATTATATGGTCTATGAATCAAAACAGCCGGTGCGTCATGCATCGGCTGTTTTAATTAAATAAACTAAATTATCACTCTTACAATAAAAAGTGTATCGGTCACACTGTACTGGCATTTGCCACCGAGTCTCTCGGCTGTCTGCCTAATGCTTCTTGTGCCAAGTCCATGCCCTCTTTCTGTCGCTACAGGCATATCGTTTACGAGCTTAGGCCTTACAGCATAAGGATTTTCAACAGAAATCAAAAGCTTGCCGCTTTTCTCTGAGATGGAGAGTCTGATAAAGCGCCTGTCAGGCTCAAGCATCATGACGGCATGCATGGCATTTTCCAGGGCATTCTGAAGTATCGCTGTCATGTCTATGTCTGAGAAGGGGAGCTTTGATGGAACAGATATAGAGTACCTGAAATCGATATGCTTATCATTAAAGCTGTCGGCATGGGACATGATAATGATGTTGATTATTTCGTTTGCACAGAAGCGTTTTCTGGTGGTTTTTTCGGTTGCCTTAACTATGCTGTGTATGTATTCCAATGCCTTGTCATCTTCATTGTTTTCGATAAAGGCAGCTATATTATTCAGAAAGTGCCTCATATCGTGGCGCAGCAGAGAAACATTTTTCTCATTGCGCTGCATGCTCTCGATTTCCTTTGCAAACTGCGCCTGCTTTATCTGCATAAAATAATTCTGGGTGGCAATCTGCTGCTGGCGTTCAATCGAATGATAGTAGACCACGCAGAACGTCAGAAAGCTGATGCACATGAGAAATGGCACAAACTCGACCACTATGCGGCTGCCACTGTAAAGCAGCTTCGTGTACACTGTTGTCGCATAGTCGAATATGTAGTAGAAAAACGGCATGATGCATATAGGTATGAGCTCCACATCGGGCTTTGCAAACAAATCGGACAGTGCCGGGGCGATGAACCTGTATACGATAAGGTATGTGAGGAAAATACCGGCAATATAGGTCAAATCGACAATCCAGCTCTCATAGCCGAGCGACTCTGCTATGATAGACATCCAGTTACATATCTGACAGCACATGTAGGCACTTGTGACAGCAAGCAGTGATTTGAGTACACTTCGGTGAAAAACAAATATCAGTATCAGCAAAAGAGGCAGATGCGTCACGAGAGGATATGCATTTATCACACTTGCAGAGCCCTTAAAGCATATGAGTACGAGATCCAAAAGCAGATCTGTGATACAGAATGCGTTTAATATCAGTATATTTTTTTTATTGTTTTTGATACCTATTATAGATGTAGTGACAAATACTCCAAAGTAGAGCGTGAGTATGTATCTCACAGTGTGCATGATAAAATTAAGCATATAATTATTCCTTTTTCATGATATAAAGCCTACTCCTTAAACATATAGGAGAAATAGGCATCCTGAAAGCTCTTTGAAAGACCTCTGGAAATGGAAATCTTGGTACCTGATTTTGTGACAAGCTCCGTTGCTGAAAAATGCTCCACAGCCGGCATGTATACAATATAGCTCCGGTGGCACTTGAAGAAGCCCTTTTCGACAGTGAGCAGCTTTTCATAATATGAAAGTGTGCCAATGGCTTCAAGCCTTTGTCCGTCATATAGTGCCAATAGGACCTTCTTATTCTGCGCCTCGATAAACTCAATATGGTGCATGAGCACATTTTGATATCCAAATGCAGTATGTATTGCAATGGAGTCGGCAGGCTTTGATACAGCAGACAAGCATTTGTCCAAAAGCTTATACAGCTTCTCTCTGTCAACAGGCTTGAGAAGATAGCCGGAAGCATCCACATCATAGGATTCAATGGCAAACTCAGGCGATGTGGTCAGAAAGATTATTTTCGATATCAGATTGTGCTCGCGAAGTTCTCTTGCAGCATCCATGCCATTTAAGAGAGGCATCATGATATCCAGAAGAATCACATCAGGCCTGTTTTTGGCACAGTATTCAAGCAGCTTATCGCCGCTTTCCATGGTTTTTACAATGATGGGAGTGCCGGCTGTGGCTTTCCAGTCGTTCACGAGCTGGCAGGTCTGCTCAAGACATGCACCGTCATCATCACAGATTACTATTTCAAACATTTTTTACCTCTAAAGTCTTTTTTACTTTATTATATAATCTTTTTTGTAAAGCGTAAACAACAGTCTTGAAAAAAGAATGAAACGTATCTATAATTAGGGTACTGTTCACATGGCAGTGTGAATATATTATAGATTTACAAGAGGGCAAAATGAAGTCAAGAGCAACACAGACCAAAGAACTGGATATGGTGAACGGACCACTCGCAAGGAAGATACTGATTTACTCCATACCGCTCATGTTCTCAAACCTGCTTCAGGTATTTTTCAATATGACGGATGTGGCAGTGGTGGGAAAATTTGCAGGTGCAAGAGCACTCGGCTCGGTCGGTTCCACGACAATCATCATCACACTCACAACAGGCATACTGCTTGGCATGGGAGGCGGTGTCAATGCTGTCACGGCACTGCACATGGGAGCAGAGGACTATCAGAGGGTGCATAAGACCGTCCACACATCGGTCATTCTGTGCTTTATAGCGGGACTTTTACTGTTAGTGGCAGGCCTGGCTTTTTCAAAGCCACTGCTTGAAGTGATGAATACAAAGCCTGAGCTTATAGACGGTGCTACAGCATATCTGATGATATATCTGTGCGGTTCGCCGGCGCTTGCGCTTTATAATTTCGGCAACGGTGTGCTGAGCGCAGTTGGAGATACAAAGAGGCCTCTCATATACCTGAGTATCTCAGGAATTATCAATATAGTGCTCAACCTGTTCTTTGTAATAGTATGCAGACTGGGAGTGATAGGAGTAGCCATCGCAAGCATCATAGCACAGTACATCTCAGCGACTCTCATCATCAGGTTTCTCCTGAAGACATACGGCAGCTACGGCCTGCGCATGAAGGACATAGGGATTGACAAGGATGCAGCTGCAGCAGTGCTTCGGATTGGAGTGCCGGCTGCGATACAGTACTCGCTCTTTGCCATAGCCAATATATGTATCCAGACATCCATCAACTCCTTCAGCCATGTGGTAGTGGAGGGCAATTCAGCCGCTACCAATGCGGATTCGCTCATCTATGACATGATGGCGGCATTTTACACGGCATGCACCAGCTTCATAGCTCAGAATCTGGGCGCAAGGAAAAAGGAAAGGGTGCTTAGGACATTTTTCATCACACTTGCATACTCGTTTCTGATGGGACTGGTGCTTGGAGTGGCACTGTTTATATTCCAAAGACCGTTCCTACTGCTCTTTACGAGTGATGATGCCGTGATACACTATGGGCAGATCAGAATCGGTGTGATGGCATTCGTCTACTGCGTGTCAGCCTTCATGGACAATGCCACAGCCGCCGCCAGGGGTATCGGAAAAAGCGTCATGCCAACCATCATAGTGGTCATGGGCTCTGTCGTATTCAGGATTATATGGCTCCTCACGGTGTTTGCGTATTTTAAGACACTGCAGTCCTTATACCTCATATACGTCATTTCGTGGACGCTCACCGCAATCGCCGGCAATATATACTTTGCGTACCACTATAGGAGAATCTAGCGGATAGTTACAATAAAACTGAATAGTAAGCGATAAAAAACAGTCAGACATATGTGAGAGATGTGTCCGGCTGTTTTTGCGTTTTTACACGTTTTTGCACACTTTTGCACATTTATGAATGAGAGCATGCAATTCACACCCTGAAAACTACATTTGGCGCCATTTGGGCAAAGTAAGGTATAAAATGTTGTATAATTAGTACTATCAATACAATATCATAATCTTATTGAGGAGGATAAAGCATGCAGGAGAGAAGGAATTGTGAAAGAATTAGGATTCTGGCTGTAATCGGTCTGATTTTCGTGCTGATCATGGCAATTGCAGGCGGAAAGACAACAGTACAGGCGGCAGGAGCATCAGTTGGTGTTTCGTCTGTGTCTGCAGAAAAAGGAGAAACGGTAAAGGTAAATGTGACACTGTCTAATAATCCGGGACTTTATGGTATAAAGGTAAAGGTAGATTATAACAGTAGTGCATTACAGTTGAAGTCGATGTCAAACGGAAATGTGTTTCCGGCTTCAGAGGCTTTGTGCAATATACCTAAGGGTATTTATGTAGCATCAGCAAGTGGATATGATAATATTACAGCAAATGGTACACTGTTTACATTGGAATTCAATGTAATTGATGGAGCAGATACATCGTCATACGATATTTCTGCAACAGTAGAAAAAGCACAGAGTACGGATAGTAATGTAAGCGTGTCAGATGGAAGCGGTAAGGTTACAGTTGAGAAATGTATTCACAATAAGCAGTGGAAGGTGACAAAAGAAGCATCCTGTGAGACTAAAGGTGAGCAGGCAAATGTATGTACCAAATGTGGTGAAAGCTTTGAGACAAAAGAGATACCTGCAACAGGACATAAAAATACAGAGCTAAGAAACCAGACAGCAGCAACAACTACAAGCGAGGGATACACAGGGGACACCTACTGCAAGGACTGTGGCAAGAAGATTTCTTCAGGAAAAGCAATAGCAAAGCTTACAGCAGAAAAGAAAACTGAGACAAAAAAGACAGAGAGCACTGTAACTGATACAAAATCAAAAGCAGACAGCAAGACTGCGAATAATACCAAGTCAGCTGAGAAGAAAAAGACAGAGGAAAAAACATCTGAGATAGCGACAGAAAAAGTTACAGAATCAGAAATTGCCACAGAAACAGAAAGCGAGTCTGAGATAACAGAAGCCACCGAGAAAACAGAAAAGCCTGACAAGAAAGCAGATACAAAAAATCCGGTGGTGAAGAAATCGGGCGGTGCCTCAAAGGCACTGGCAGTGGTTATAGTGATAGTAGGAATCGGGGCAATAGCAGCGGTAATTTACTTCTTTATTATAAGAAAAAAACCGGGCAGATAATAGAAGGAGAAGCGTATGAAAAAACGAATAGTAAGCATGTTGCTTGTCGGTGCTATGTTTTTGACGTCTATTCCTATGACGGCAATGGCAAAGACGAGTGATACAAAATATGGCGATGTAAATGGTGATGGAGAGATAGATTTCCATGACATTCTTACACTCAAACAGCATATTGCAGAAATGAACCCTAAAAACTATGTGCCTAAAAACGCTGACGTAAATGCAGATGGTGTGGCAGATTTCATAGATATACTTTTTATAAAAAAATACATAGCTGAATTTGATGGTATCAAGCTTGGACCGGAAGTACTCACAGTCAGATTCTACGATGGGGAAAGACTCATAGATGCTCTTCCGGCAGAGAAAGGCTCTCCACTTGGTGAAGTACCATCGGTAGCAAAATCATCAAAGAAAAATGCTACACTGCTTGGATATTATAAGGACAAGGAATTTACACAGCCATTCTATGCAGAGGACCCTGTGACAGAGAGCATGGATATATATGCTAAGTACCAGGAGCTCGAGAGCACAGAGGCACTCAATGTCACATCCTTTGCACAGATGGATATGCAGCCTGATTTGTCATTCAGAATAAAGAAGGTGTCAGGAGAGACCGCACCGGAGGGTGCAGCAACTCTCACTGTAAAGGATGGCTCAGCAGCAGTCAAGCTGAGTATCGCTGATCCTGAGGGCGATGGAGTATACACGGTAAGTGCTCCGGACGGCTTCAACAAGGGCTGTACATATGAACTGAATCTGGCAGACGGCTGGGTATTTGATGGTAAAGATGCCACAATCAGGACAGCAGCCTTCTCTATAAAGATGGACAAGGTAGAAAACCTTGAGATGTCTGACGATATCAAGTATGTTCAGGATACAGACAATATTGATTACACCATAATCGGAACAGAGTATGTAGGCTGTGAGGTACTGACAAATGACATAGTGACATCTATGAAGGATACAGACCGCGGCACATTCACATATGATAAAGCAAGCGAATTAAAATCAGACGATATCATCTGTGTTTATGTAGGAAAGAATCCAAAAGACAGAAAGGGCAATGACGGAAAAGCTCTTTTAGACCCGGCAGTATATGTAAAGGTAGACAGTGTAGAGGGTGAAAAAGTCACATTTAAGCCTCTGGCTGAGGAAGATCAGTCCGATATATACGAGGTACCGGACAACTTCCCAATCAAAGTGTCTGCTATACCGACATCAGATAATGGAACTGTAAGTCTTGACGAACTTGATGAGGATATGTATCAGACTATGCTGGGTAAGACAGATGGTACAAAGAAAGATGCATTAGAAAAGGTTAATAAGGGTGATTTCATCACACTTTATGAGTCACAGGATTCTCTTACATCAGAGGATGCTGCGTACTATGCAAAGATTACTGATTACAACAGTGATACTCACGAGATTAAGTACGAAAAGACGACACGTCAGGCAATTCTTGACAGCATGGATTTGAATGCTGATGTTGATCTGTCAGGCGATGATTACATCACACCTCAGGAGAAGGAGGAGATAGAGGAGACAGTGCTGTATCAGCTGCAGCAGAGCGATTTCACGGCTGGTGCTGCAACCGCATTAAGTGATATGCTTGATAAGGCTGCGGTAGTTGATGAGGCTAAAGGTGAGGAAGAGCTTGCCGCATACGGACTTGAGGATGCCGAAATCACTGATGAAAACGGTGAAGAGATTACACCTCTTGCACTTGCCAAATACAATATAGCAGGCAAATTTGAGCTTTCAGACAATGTTAAGCTGTCAGTAGAACTCATAACAAAAGGTGACCAGCTTCACTACAATAATGGTGTACAGCTTGCAGTCAATGTAAATGCAGATTTCAAGGCTGATACAGCAGATGGTGGCAGTGTAAACGTACCACTCAGTGCGACATTTGTGCAGGAGGTAGTTGTTAAGCCCGGAGTAAAAGGAAGCATCGTTACAAAGAAGATACTGTTTATACCTGTTCCGATAGGTGTTCAGGTCAACTCAACAGTTGATATTAAGAGCTACTCTGCGTTCTCCTTCAATGCACAGATATACACAGTCGAGAATGAGGATGACAGAGACACCTGGACAAAGATAAAGGATCTTTTAAATGATGACAATCCTCTGGAAGGATTAAAGGGCGCCGAGAAATTAAATAAAGTGGTAAGTGGACTTAATAAAGTCGGCGATGTAATGAATAAGATTGAGGAGCTTCAGGAGAAGCTTAATGAGGCCTCTGAAAAGAAGGAACAGCTTGAAGGATATAAGGAGGATTTAGACAGTCTCTGGGCATTTGTTGAGGAAAATGACATAACAACAAAAGAAGCCTGGGATGAAATGGGTAAAAATCTGGATAAGTCAAACATTGCAGCTGACCTCTTAGATATGATGAATCTGACTACAGATACAGAAGCTTCTACAGAGTATATTGAGTCAATGCAGGAGCTGATGGACAAATACTCAGAGACAGTACAGCAGGATACAAGCTGGCTTGAGCTCGTAAACAAGGAAATTGCATCTGCACAGGTGAATTTCTACGGACTTGTAATAGGTGTTGAGACCAACTTTATCGTGCGCACAGACATGAGTATAGCAATCGGCTCTAATCTGGAGTACGAGGTTGGAAAGAGATATACATTCTGGTTTAAGATTGGTTTATTCAAGCCTGAGGCAGGAAACTCATCTACAGACTTAATGGATGAGAGATTCAGATTCCAGTTCTACTGTATGGGACGTCTTGGCGTAAAGGCAGGTGTCAGTGCAAGGCTCTATGTAGCCATCGGAAGCGGAAAGCTTGCGTCAGTAGGCATAAGAGCAGAGATGGGACCATATGTGAAGCTATACGGCTTCTTCGTATACGAATATGAGAAGATGCGACCGGCAAATCATGCAGAGGCTGTATCTTCTGAGAGAATGGCAGGAGCACTGTTTATGGAATTCGGATTATATTTTAATCTCGGATTTGATGCAAATGCCCTTGGAAATCTGTTCTCATACAGCTATGACTTTGTGGACTCGGAAATACCTCTGCTGACCGCAGGAAAATCGCGCTTCTATTACAATAATGCATATGCTCCGGAAGCGGATGAGAAGGTAATAGTAAAAGATGAGGATGGTAACAAAACAAACGGAATAGATATGAAAGCGCCTGACACTGTATTTGCACTGTCATATATAGATCTTAATACAGGAATACAGGGTAGTGAGCCTGTGCACAAAGATAATAATGCTGTGGCATATGATAAGTACAATGTAACACTTTCAAACTCACACTTTAGCTATGACAAGAACACCGGAAAGATAAGTGTGGATGTACCGGATGGTGAGAGATACATGGAATGTGATATGACTATTACATACTTAGGCTCTAAGATGGCATTTTCACAGTATGATATGACTGTAACAGTGCCACTCGTATGGACAAACCTCTCAACAGATGAGCTTAAAGAGTACTACACAGCATCTGTCAGAGTCGGTAATGATGAAGACGGATATCAGACAGTGTGGAGTATCAAGAAGCTTAAGGGGCAGACCTTTGATCTTCCTACTGATGAAGAAATAAAGAAGCTGATAGGCTGGAACGCTGATAAATATACAGAAGGAACAGGATATGGCGATGTCCAGACAACAGGTCAGACTATTATAGAAAACAAAGTATATGATTATAATGTGAATTATAAGAAGTACAAGGTAACGATTGAAGGAATTCAGAAGGAGGATGGCACAACAGAGAGCAGGGATTACTATGCAAGATTTGGAGAGGCATTTAATTTCTCAGATCTGGCAGACACAAAGACCTGTGATAAAGAAAATAACAAGTATACAAAGTTTGCAAAGCTTACAACAGATGCAATTGTTGTAGGAGGCAGTAAACTTGACCTCACAGCAAAGATTAATTCCGCAATGGCTGCAACGCTCAATGATGGAGTTAGCGCAACAGCGAATTATGTGGACAATAGTGCAAAGGTAACCTTTGTATTTACAGGAATTACGCATGATGATGTATCTCAGACCATAGAGAAGGGTACAACACCTGACCTTACAGAGGTAGAGGAAATTGTATCTTATGAGGGAATGGCAATCAAGGACATCTCACCTGAGTTTGGAAATGCAGATTCAGATACTACATATCAGGTAGTTTGCGGAGAATTGACGGGACCTGAGGCTACTATAGAGTTTGACAGCAATGGAGGAGCATCAGTAACACCGATTACAAAGGTTGAAAAGAGTCTTGTAGGAAAACTTCCGACACCAATCAGAGATGGATATGAATTTGGAGGCTGGTTTACAGACAATGGCACCTTCAAGAAACAGTTTACTGAGAGGAAGATGCCGTCAGGAACCACAAAGCTTTATGCAAAGTGGACTGCAAAGGAGTATGAAATCACATTTAATGTAAACAGTGGTAACGAACTTGGTGAAGCAGACCGGACAAAACAGGTTACATATGATAAGAAATACGGAACCCTTCCAACACCTGATAAGAGTGGTTACGGCTTCAGAGGCTGGTTTACAGCTGCAGAAGGTGGCGATGAGATTACAGCCGATACAGTTGTAAAGACCACCGCAAACCAGACACTTTATGCACACTGGGAGAAGCTTGTGGATATCAGTAAGGATGTGTTTGACTTCGGGGAAGCAGAGATGTTTACTTATGAGAAGGGTGTCCAGCGAGAAGTTGACTACACATTTAATGCAGACGTGCTGCCGGAGGGAAGCAAGCTCACAGCAGATGACTTTACAATTAAGTATATGCGTCAGGGTGATGATAATTATGTGGACAAGCCTTTAAAGGCCGGAACATATGATGCAATGATATCTCGTAATGGCGATAATACTTATGCTAAATTTGATAAGGTTTATAACTCTGTTATTACAATCAATAAGGCAGACAGAACGATTGAAGCAAATGGTGAAGTTATAGATGCCGGCTACACCTATTTGGAAATTGCAAATACACTTGATGACATTGATCCAAATGCAACGATTAGTTTTAAGGCTGGTGGAGAAGAGCTGTCGACGATTTATGAAAATAAATCAATTAGAGTTGAGAGGCTGACTCCACAAAGCAGATATGATATCAGTGTTACCATAACAGGTGATGAGAACTACAACGATATTACAGCGCCATATGTATCGAATGCAAAGACAAAGAATTTTACAACAGAGAGCTGGGAAACTCATGCTGATACAAGCTGGTATAACGATACTGACACAGAATTTATATTAAACACTGCAGAGCAGTTAGCTGGACTTGCAACTCTTGTAAATAAACGAAATTCTTTCGAAGGGAAGACAGTTAAGCTCGGTGCAGATATAGATTTGTCAAAATATGTGTGGATACCAATTGGTTGTTCTGAATCCGTACCTTTCAAGGGTGTATTAGACGGACAGAACCATAAGATTACAGGAGCTGTAGATTCTAATTACAGCGTGGGAGTTGGATTATTTGGACGTGTAGCTGGAGGTAAAGCTGTTGTATCAAACCTGTTGGTGGATGATTCATATTTCCAAGGAATGGAATCAGTTGGTGGAATTGTTGGTTATCTGTATGATGGTTCAATAGTAGATAATTGTGTAAGCTATGCAGTTGTTAATGCAGCTAAGCATTGGGGCTCAAAAAAATCTATAGGTGGAATTGTAGGAAGAAATGATAGCAATGCTTGTGTTCAGAATTGTTTCTTTTATGGTCGAGTAGAAGGCTATGATTGGGTTGGAGGCATTGCTGGCGATAGTACCTCAGGGAGTTGGATTAAGAATTGTGCAAACTACGGTGTTGTAATCAGTGGAAGTGAAAGAGCAGCCGGAGGAATAGTTGGAACCGTAAGGAATACACTATTTGTATACAATTGCTACAATGTAGGAACTGTAAAATCTGTCGGAGGAGATTGTGCGACAGGAGCAATAGTAGGATGGGCTAAAGAAAAAGCATATGCCGAAGTATACGCTTGTTATTATCTGGAGGGCAGCGCATCAAGTGGACGAGCAGTTGGCAACTTAAATGAAGGCGGCTTGTATGTCAATAATACAGCATCATTCAGTGGAACTGGAGATACATATGTGGATGGAACAGGAAAGAAACTTGTTGAAATACTCAACGAATGGTCTCATAGTAATATGAATTACGATGGATGGGAAGTCAAGGACGACAAATCATATCCAACATTAAAGGACAGCCCGACAAGATAATTCATTCAACAAACTAAATACGCAATTAGCTAACCTGTTAGTAAAATTTATCCTCAGAGGCAGCCGCGGTTTCGCGGCTGTCTCTTTTAATCCTCATTTACGTTATTACGGCAAATTTGATAATTTGATAATGGGCTGATATTTTTATTGCCATTTTACGGTTTTAATGCTACAATCAAGCCAAAGCATTATATTTCTGTTGAGCGACACCACAATACACATTTTCATCGGTGCGTATCACTTTGAAGAGGGCAGAACCACTTAATATTTTTCGACAAAGACATGGAAATTTTCAATGCTTTAAGATACCTATCAATAGCAGGGAAAATGGATATGTCGATTGAGAAAATCTTATGTGAATGAAGTGGACTGGGGTTGCGGATGCTTTATTTTGATAAGAGATTTCGTATCATGCGATATTATATTCTCACTGCTAACACAACTGAACAGGAGGAGAATAATGTCGGGAGAGACAAAAGATGTTTTGGGCAGTAATTATGGTCAAAACGATGTAATCATCAACGGATTGATTGACAAAATGACACTGTTTGATGACAATC
>OIYP01000082.1_pt1 | contig 67884 bp, 59 predicted proteins | sample 1588261 | NCBI WGS metagenome assembly OIYP01 (sample SAMN03283293) | human gut metagenome | biome: human-associated habitat; material: feces | host: Homo sapiens | place: Peru | collected 2012 | reverse complement strand
TGTAAATAGCACGGCTCATACCGCCTTCATCCGGGCTGATAACCATCATATGGTCGGCATCAATCTGCAAATCCTTTACATTTCTTAATAGACCTTTGATAAACTGGTAAGCGGGCTGAACGGTTTCAAAACCGTGCAGGGGAATTGCGTTCTGCACACGGGGGTCATGGGCATCAAAGGTAATGATGTTGTCAACACCCATGCGGACCAGCTCCTGCAGAGCCAGGGCACAGTCAAGGGATTCACGGGAAGTACGCTTATGCTGTCTGCTTTCATATAAGAAAGGCATGATAACGGTAATTCTTCTTGCCTTACCTCCGACAGCGGCGATGATACGCTTTAAGTCCTGATAATGGTCATCGGGAGACATATGATTTTCATGACCGCAAAGAGAATATGTCAGGCTATAGTTTGCTACATCCACTAACAGATATAAGTCGTCGCCTCTGACAGACTCTAAAATGGTACCCTTGGCTTCGCCGGAACCAAAACGGGGTACGTTGGTTTTGATAAGATAGGAAGGACGCTGATAACCGGAAAAAGCAAGGCTTTCCTTGTGCTCGCTTTCACGTTCTCCTCTCCACTTTACCAGATATTTGTCAATTTTTTCACCTAAAGGCTGGCAGCTCTTTAAGGCAATGATGCCCAGACTTCCAACGGGAATGGTTTCCAAATTGCGCTTTTCTTCTCGGTTTGGCATGAAAATAATCCTCTCTTTCTTGAATACATTTATGAATTTGTAAATTTCTTACGCATACGGATGTCTGAGCCGGATAATTTGCGGAAGGTAAAGGCATTGGTCACACGGGAGAAAATACGCTCCGAATAACGCTCCTTCAAGCCCTCCAGGCTCAGGTTGGTGGAGATGATGACGGGCTTTTTACGAAGACCTCTTTCGTTTAGAATAGAGAAAAGATGCGTGTTCGTAAAAGCATTGGTAAGCTCGGTACCTAAATCATCGATAATCACCAAGTCACAATTGTACAAGTCTTCCTGGGTCTTGTAAAGTACTTCTTTTTCACTGGAAGAAAAAGACTGTTTGGAAAGCATTTCAAACAGACCGGAAGCGGAAAAATAAATTACGGAATAACCGTGCTGTAAAAGCTCGTAAGCAATGCAGTTGGAAAGAAATGTCTTGCCGGTGCCTACAGAACCGTAAAACAGAAGGTTCTGGTATTCTGTGTCAAAATTACGGACAAAGGAAAGGCTGTTTTCCACTGCTTTTTTGAAATTCTGTAAATCCTCTCCCTTGTAATAATCATAGGAAAGAACGGAAAAATTTTCTGCCTGCAGAACTTTTTGCAGATTACTTTTACTATAAAGTATATTGATGATGCGGTTCTGCAGACAGTGGCATTTTTCACCGTTTACAAAACCGGTGTCCTTACAGTCCGGGCAGTCGTAGATGGGAGAAAGGTAATCCTCCGGGTACCCGTTTGCAAGCAGAAGCTCTCTTTTTTTACGGGAAATTTCCTGCATTTTTTCATGGTATTCCGCCATATTGCCCTGACCGTTCAAAAGCATCTTTTTTCCGTAGGAAACGGAAAGGGAAGCGGCAGCGCTCGTCAGCTCCTCATAGGCGGGAAGCCTGTCCGCAATTTCTGCCTTTCTCTCGGATAAAAGGCGTTCGTTTTTTAACTGTATGGCGTCGTATTCGCGCAAAATAGCGTCGTATTGGGAATTCGTGAGGCTCACGGTGTTCTCCTTATCTGCGGTTTATGGGTTACTGCCCCGAAGCAGTTATGGGGTATTGCCCGAAACGGTTATGGGTTACAGTCCAAAGCGGGACAGTTATTTACTGTTTAATAACATTGCTTCCAATGCATCATAATCATAGTCTCTTTGGGGAAACTGGTTGAAACGGTTGGAAGAAGCCTGGGAAGAGGAAGCAACGGAAGAGGTGCTTCTGCTCTGGCGGCTCTTCTGGTACTGGGCATCAATGCGCTGGATGTCGGCTTTGTGATGTACATCCTCTTTTTTCCAGTTGCTTAAAATGCCCTCGGCATATTCAAAACGATGGCTGTCCGTAGCAAGCACGGTACGCTCGCAGGCAATGGCAATGATGTCCTGGGAGAAGCCGTATTCCTTCGTCCAGCGTATGATGTATTCTAATTCTTTCTTGGTGGGAGTGTTGTTTTTACCCAACTCCTTCATAATGGCATAAACGGATTTGTCGTATTTGGCGGCAAATTTTTCCGCCTGCTTGGGGGTCGTCACACCGGACTGCGCCCAGTTTAAGGCAACCGCCTCTATGTATTTGAAATCCTTTTTGCCGCGGTCCACGCAGTACTGCAGCAGATAATCAATCAGGTCATCGGAGAAGTGCAGGCAGTCCGACAGATACAGAATGGACTTCATATCGGACACACTGAGCTGTCTGCCCATGTAGGACTCCGCAATAAAAAAGAGCTGACGGATGTTTTCTTTATTTTTAAACGCAGAAAGCTGGTCTGCGGAGTAGGACGGCTTCTTGTAAGGGTCTGCCTTTTCTGCAGGCGTTTCTTCTGCTTTTTCGGTAACAGCCGTGACTGAAACAACAACCGGAGCCGCAGCAACCGCCGGAGTCACAGTAACCGCCGGAGCCGCAACAGCCGCGGGTTCGTCCGTTCCTTTTAAAAAGCGGATGCCGGATACATTCTTGCTCTCGTCATATTCGATGGCTAAAAGCTTTAACTTTTCCCAGTACTTTAAAGAACGCAGCACTTCACGCTCCGTGTGGTTAAAGAAGTCCGCAATTTCAGACACACTGGCAGCCTGACCGGAGCCCAGCCTGCGAAGCAGATAAAGATAAATCTTAAGCTGTGCATCATTTGCATCCTTCATATAATTGTCAATAAAAGAATTGGAAAGAAGCGTTACACCCGGTACGTCTTCCCTGTAAATAGTAAACTGACCCATTTTCTCACCTGTCCTGATTTCCTCATTTCGCATGTCAAAGTATAACACATCTTTTTCAAAAAGGAAATAGTCCCATCCCCGCAAACCCTTGTAAATACTGGGTTTTCAGAACATTGTGGATATTGTGGATATTGTGGATAGAAAAATAAAAACGCCAATTTTACACGGTTTTTACAGGTTTACTTATCCACAGGAAACACAAAAATATCCACAATGCCGAATCCTTTTTCGAGGGAACAGCATTGTGGATAATGTGGACAACTATTCTCCGAGGAGGTTTTCCCCGATTTTCAGTACATCTCCGGCCCCCATAGTTATCAACAGGTCACCGTTGATACAATTTTGCAGTAAAAAATTTTCAATTTCATCAAATGACGGGAAATAGTAGCAGTCGCAGCCTAAGTTTTTCAGCTCACGGAGCAAATCTTTGGAGCTGATGCCCAGGGTATCCGTTTCACGGGAAGCATAGATGTCTGCCAGCACCACTTTATCCGCCAGGGAAAGAGCTTTTGCAAAATCCTTCAAAAATGCCTTGGTGCGGGAATAGGTATGGGGCTGGAACACGCACCAGAGTGTATTGTGGGGATATTTTGCGGCGGCTTTCAAGGTTGCGGTAATTTCTGTGGGATGATGTGCATAATCATCTATTATGGTAACGCCGCCAATCTTTCCTTTGTATTCAAAACGGCGGTCCGTTCCATGGAAAGAGGAAAGTGCCTTTGCGGAAAGCTCTGCAGGCAGCTTCAGTATGTCGGACAAGGCTAAGGAAGCCAGTGCATTCAGTACATTATGTTCACCCGGTACGCTTAAGTGCACGGGCAGGGTGCTTCCGTCCGGGAAATGAGCCGTAAACAGCGGACAACCCATTTCATCGTAGGAAATGTCCGTGGCAAAATAATCGGCGTCGTCCGTAAGGCCGAAGGTAAGTACTTTACAGGGCAGCCCTTCCGTAATTTCCGTAAGATTGCTGATTTTACGGTTGATAATCAGGGAGCCGTCTGCGGGAAGAAGCTCGGCAAAGCGGCGGAAAGAAGCCCGGATGTCGTTGATATCCTTAAAGAAATCGAGATGGTCCTCTTCTATATTAAGGATAATACCGATTTTCGGGAAAAAGCTTAAAAAGCTGTTGGTGTATTCGCATGCCTCGGTCACAAAGTAGCCGGAGTGGCCCACACGGATATTGCCGCCGATGGATTTGTAAATACCGCCGATGGATAAGGTGGGATCCATGTTCTGGGAAAGCAGGATTTCCGAGATCATGGAGGTTGTGGTGGTCTTGCCGTGGGTACCGCTTACGGCGATGGGGGTTTCATAGTTTTTCATCATCTGTCCCAAAAGCTCCGCACGGGAAAGACAGGGGATGCCCAGCCGGTGAACAGCTATATACTCCGGGTTGTCGGGATGAATGGCGCTGGTAAATACCGCACAGTCGATATCGGGGGTAATGTTGGCTGCACGCTGACCGTAAAATACGGTGATGCCCTTCTCCTCCAGGGATTTGGTAAGGGGAGAAACCTGTTTGTCGGAGCCGGAAACCTGAAAGCCTTTTTCACGTAAGACCTCTGCCAGTCCGCTCATACTTATGCCGCCGATTCCCACAAAGTAAATATGAATCGGATGATTAAAATCAATTTGATACATAGTCGCACTTCCTATTTTAATTTTGAACAGTCTTATACGAATGTTCAATGAGATATTTATATTATACGCACATATGACTGAAAAAACAAATGGTAAATGCTATCTATCAAAAATTAACGAAGGATTTTACATATGTAAAATATATAATAGTTAAAGTACACAAAAAAAAGAAAAAAATGGAAATAAAAATGTAAAATTTACATAGAAAATTGTTTTCATTCCGGTACAAACGTGCTATAATGCTTTTAACATGTAATGGGAGAGCAGCATTTTAATCTGTTTAGACTAGTTGTATGAGGTGATGATATGATTAAAAAAGAAATGATAGCCATGTTATTGGCTGGCGGACAGGGAAGCCGCCTGGGTGTTCTGACATCCAAAGTAGCAAAGCCCGCAGTTGCCTTCGGCGGAAAATACCGTATTATCGATTTCCCCTTAAGTAACTGTATTAACTCCGGTGTAGATACGGTCGGTGTCCTGACCCAGTATCAGCCGCTCAGACTGAATACCCATATCGGCATTGGTATTCCCTGGGATCTTGATAGAAATATCGGTGGTGTTACCGTTCTTCCTCCTTATGAGAAGAGCAGCAACAGCGAATGGTATACCGGTACCGCAAATGCCATCTACCAGAACATCGATTATATGGAAAGCTTCAATCCGGAATATGTCCTGATTTTATCGGGTGACCATATTTATAAGATGGATTACGAAGTAATGCTCGACTTCCATAAGGCAAACAATGCAGAAGTTACCATCGCGGTTATGCCCGTACCCATGGAAGAAGCAAGCCGTTTCGGTATCATGATTGCGGATGAAAACCACAAGATTAACGAATTTGAAGAAAAACCCGCCAATCCCAGAAGTAATCTGGCAAGTATGGGTATTTACATATTCAACTGGAAGACCTTAAAAGAGGCGCTCATTGCCATGGCCGACCAGCCCGCACTTGACTTTGGTAAACATATCATTCCTTATTGCCATGAAAGACAGCTTCCTTTATATGCTTACGAATTCCACGGCTACTGGAAGGATGTAGGTACCTTAAATTCCTACTGGGAAGCAAATATGGAGCTGATTGATATTGTTCCCGAATTTAACCTTTACGAAGAATATTGGAAGATTTACACCAAGAGCGAAATCCTGCCTCCCCAGTATCTGTCCAAGGACAGTGTGGTAGAACGCAGTATCATCGGTGAAGGCTCCAATATTTACGGACAGGTTTACAACTCCGTAATCGGCTGCGGTGTTACCATCGGTGAAGGCACGGTTGTAAGGGATTCCATCATCATGAACAACAGTGTCATCAAGAAGAACTGCGAACTGAATAAGGCGATTATAGCAGAGCAGACTGTTATCGGAGATAATGTAAAGCTGGGTGAAGGCGAAGAAGCCGAAAATGATACGGCTCCTCACATCTACAACCATGGCATTGTAACTGTTGGCGAAAAGAGCGTGGTGCCTGACGGCATTACAGTGGGCAAGAACAGCGTAATCTTTGGTGTTACCACAGCAGATGATTACGAGAATTCCAGTCTCGCAAGCGGAAAAACATTGATTAAGGCAGGTGAATAACAGTGAGAGCAATCGGAATTATTTTAGCAGGTGGCAACAACCATCGTATGAAAGAGTTAACCCAGAAACGTGCAAGCAGTGCGATGCCCGTAGCAGGCAGCTACCGCAGCATTGACTTTGCATTGAGCAGCATGTCCAATTCCCATATCCAGAAGGTTGCCGTACTGACACAGTACAACTCCCGCAGCTTAAACGAGCATTTAAGCTCCTCCAAATGGTGGGACTTCGGACGTAAGCAGGGAGGGTTATATGTACTGACCCCCGCTGTGACGGCGGACAACAGCAACTGGTACAGAGGCACCGCAGATGCCATTTACCAGAACATCCACTTCTTAAAGAACAGCCATGAGCCTTACGTTATTATTGCGTCAGGCGACGGCGTATACAAGATGGATTTCGGAAAGCTTCTGGAATACCATATTAACAAGAAAGCGGACATTACCGTTGTATGCCGCGACATGGAAGAGGATATCAATGTAGAGCGCTTCGGCACCATCAAGATGAACGAAGAATGCCGTATTGAAGAATTTGAAGAAAAGCCTCTGATGGCAAAGACCAATACCGTATCCTGCGGTATCTATGTCATCCGCCGTCGTCAGCTCATCGAAATGCTGGAGAAATGTGCGGAAGAAGACAGATACGACTTTGTAAGAGACATTCTTATCCGTTACAAGGACATCAAGAAGATTTACGGTTACAAAATTCATGATTACTGGAGAAATATCGCATCCGTGGATGACTATTTCAGCACCAACATGGATTTCTTAAAGCCGGAAGTAAGAGATTATTTCTTTAACCAGTACCCGGATGTATATTCCAAGGTGGATGACCTTCCTCCCGCAAAATACAACGTGGGTGCACAGGTAAAGAACAGTCTGATATCCAGCGGCTGTATCGTAAACGGCGTGGTAGAGGATTCTGTAGTGTTCAAGAAGAGTTATATCGGAAATAACTGCTACATCAAGAATTCCATTATCTTAAACGACGTATATATTGGGGACAATACACACATTGAAAACTGCATTGTAGAAAGCCATGATACCATTCGTGCAAATTCCTGCTATAAGGGTGAGGACGAAATCAAGATTGTCATTGAGCGCGACAACAGATATGTAGTTTAAACCCGTAAAAGGGACATGCAAAGGGGGTTACTAAGACAAATGCAGATTACAGACGTAAGGGTTCGCAAAATAACCAAAGAAGGAAAAATGAAAGCCATTGTTTCCATTACCATTGACGATGAATTTGTAGTTCATGATATCAAGGTGATTGAGGGAGAAAAGGGACTGTTCATCGCAATGCCCAGCAAAAAAGCCGCAGACGGCGAGTACCGTGACATTGCACATCCCATCAATTCCGGAACAAGGGATTTCATCCAGAAGATTATTTTGGAGAGTTACGAAAAAGCACTTGCCGAACCGACAGAGGACTGATTTTAGAGAAGACATATTGGGGTAAAACTGCTGCGTGAAAACGCGGCAGTTTTTTTGTGCCAAATTTCTTGACAGATGGCATCGGTTGTGGTATACCTACCATAAACCTACCAAACCGATAGGAATAGTAAAAGTACATTTATTAAAACTAAGAGGACCATGATATGTTTCGATACGTTTTAAAAAGAATAGAGCTTGCCGTGGTGACGGTTCTGCTGGTTATCGTGATTTTGTTTTTCCTGATGCATCTGATGCCGGGTTCCCCCTTTAACGGAGACAGGCTGACAGCCGAGCAGCAGGCGCTTTTAGAGGAAAGCTACGGACTGGACAAACCGATTTTGGTGCAGGCGGGCATTTATGTAAAAAATATGCTGACCGGTGACTTCGGTGTTTCCTATGCCATCCAGCAGAATTATCCGGTTGCAAAATTCCTGGCAGTCAGATTTCCCGTGACTATCCGCATCAGCCTGCAGGCGTTTGTTTTAGGTGTGGTGCTGGGCATCCTGCTCGGCATTGCCGCAGCGCTGAAACACAATTCGGCGGTGGACACGGGAGCCTCCCTTTTATCCATGATAGGCTCCGCCATTCCTTCCTATGTGTTTGCACTGGGACTGGTATATTTCTTAGCCTACAAGGCGGGCTGGTTTCCACTCACCTATGATGCGAAGGCACCTTTTCTTTCCTCGGTATTGCCGACGGTTGCCCTTTCCATTATGCCCATGTCCATGGCGGCAAGGCATACCCGCAACGAAATGATTGAAGTTATGAATTCGGAATATATGGCACTGGCAGAGTTAAAGGGAATTTCCCGTTTCCGCGTCATCGCGGTGCACGGACTGAAGAATGCGCTCATTCCTCTGATTACCGCCATGGGCCCCATGATACTGACCCTGATTACCGGCAGCACCGTAGTGGAACAGATTTTCTCCATTCCGGGCATCGGTTCCCTGTTTATCAATGCCATCAATGCCAAGGATTTCAATGTGGTAATTTCCCTGGCATTCATATTCAGTGTACTGTATATCGGCATTATGCTTGTTATCGACCTTCTGTACGGCGTAATCGACCCGAGAATACGTGTGGCGGGAGGTGAAAAGAGATGACACAGTTTCGCAGAAACAAAGGAGCCGTTGCGGGAGCAATCGCGTTTCTTCTCATCATATTGTTAGCGTTGTTCGGTCCTATCGTAAGCGGTCACTCCTATGATGAAGTGGCGCTTACCGTACAGAACCTGCCGCCCCGGATACCGGGACTGGAAAAGCTGGGGATTTTCGACGGCACGGTGCAGGGCATTGATATGTATGAATTAAAGGGTGTGTCCGATAAGTACTTCTGGTTCGGAACGGATACGCTGGGCAGGGATTTGTTTACAAGACTCTGCTACGGCATCAGGATTTCCCTTCTGATTGCGGCTATCAGCGCCTTCCTTGACCTGGTGATCGGCACCACTTACGGGCTGATTTCCGGCTACTACGGTGGAAAAACAGACCTGATTATGCAGCGTATTGTGGAAATCATAAACGGTATTCCCATGATGGTCATTGTCTCTCTTTTGGTGGTGGCAATGTCGCCGGGGCTTCTGTCCATTATCGTAGCCATGTCCATATCTGGCTGGCTGGGTATGAGCCGTCTGGTGCGCGCCAACACCCTGCGCTTAAAGGAAAGCGAGCATGTGCAGGCGTCAAGAGTGCTGGGTACCGGAACCCTTACCATTTTGTTCCGGGAGATTTTTCCCAACCTGTTAAGCTCCGTCATCGTTATGACCATGATGACCATGCCGAGCGCTATTTTCATGGAGTCCTTCCTTTCCTTCGTGGGACTGGGTATCCCGGCGCCGCAGGCGTCTTTGGGAAGCCTCATCAGCGACGGATACGCACACATGCTGACCTACCCGTACCAGATGATAGTGCCGTCCGTATTTTTCGCGGTGCTGATGCTGTCCATGAACTTAATCGGCGACGGACTCAGGGATGCATTGGACCCCAGACAGAAGCAGTTATAGACAGGAGGATGCGCCATGGAGCAGGATAAGAAAGTACAGCCGGCAGTGCTGCAGGTAGAAAACTTAAGAATTTCCTTTCAGACCACAGCCGGAAAGCTTCGGGCAGTCCGGGGCGTGGATTTTACCCTTCACAAAGGCGAAACACTGGCGATTGTGGGCGAGTCGGGAAGCGGCAAATCCGTTTCCGCCAGAGCCATTGCCGGCATGATGAGTGAAAACGAAAAAATAGAAGAAGGCAGTATTTTATATACCTATGAAAAAGACGGCAGCACAGTTACGGAGGATATCCTCAAGTTCAGCCGGAAAAGGCGGGCAAAGGAGCTGTACGGAAAGAAAATCGCCATGGTGTTCCAGGACCCCATGACAGCCTTAAACCCGCTGCTTACCATAGAAACCCAGTTGACGGAGGGCATACGGAAGCATCTGTCCCTTTCGAAAAAGGAAGCTTACCAGAGAGGGCTGGAGCTGCTTGCCGAGGTGGGCATCACGGAGCCGGCGCTCTGCATGAAGCAGTATCCGTACCAGCTTTCCGGCGGTATGCGGCAGAGAGTGGTGATTGCCATTGCCATATCCTGTCACCCGGAGATTTTAATCTGCGACGAGCCGACCACGGCGCTGGATGTCACGGTGCAGGCAAAAATTCTGGAGCTCATCAAAAGCATGCAGAAAAAATACAATCTGTCCGTTATTTTCATCACCCACGATTTGGGCGTGGTGGCGGGCATTGCCGATTACATCAATGTGATGTACGCGGGCAAGGTGGTGGAAAGAGGCACACCGGATGATATTTTCTTTCATCCGAGACACCCGTACACCTGGGGACTCATGCTTGCCGTGCCGGATATGAACACCGCGGACGACAGGCTCTACACTATACCCGGTGCGCCGCCAAGCCTTTTGGAGGAGCCGGTGGGAGAAGCGTTTGCTCCCAGAAACCCTTACGCACTGCCCATTGATTTTGAAAAAGAAGCGCCTCTGTTTAAGCTTTCGGAAACCCATGAGGTTTATTCCTGGCTGGAGCAGGAGGAGAAGAAAACGGAAATGCCGGAGGCATTGCGGAAAAGAATAGCAAAGATGTTGGAGAATGCCGTATGAGTACAGAAAAAACACAGGATGATGTGCTTGTTGTAAAAAACTTAAAACAGTATTTCCGGGTGGACAAAAAGCATACGGTGAAAGCCGTGGATGACGTGAGCTTTTCCATAAAAAGAGGCTCCACCTTTGCACTGGTGGGGGAAAGCGGCAGCGGAAAATCCACCATCGGAAAGTCGTTGATACGCCTGTATGACCCCACGGAAGGAAGCATCCTTTTGGACGGCACGGAAATTGCGGGTCCCATGACGAAAGAGAAAAAGAGCTTTTTAACCGGCAGGATGCAGATGATTTTCCAGGACCCCATGTCCAGCTTAAATCCCCGCAGAAAGGTGCTGGATATCGTGGCGGAGGGTCTGGATGCCGCCCATTTGTACCACTCCGCGACGGAACGCCGGGAAAAGGTGTATGACATCTTAGAAAAGGTGGGACTGTCAAAGGAACAGGCGGAGCGTTACCCGCATATGTTTTCCGGCGGACAGCGGCAGAGGATAGGCATTGCCCGAGCCATGATTATGGAGCCGGAACTGATTATCGCGGATGAATGCATCAGCGCCCTGGATGTTTCCACACAGGCGCAGGTAGTGAATCTGATGCGGGAAATACAGGAAGAAAGAGGTCTGGCGTACCTGTTCATTGCCCATGACTTAGCCATGGCAAAATACATTGCCGATTACGTGGGGGTCATCCACTTAGGACATTTCGTGGAAATGGGGACCAAGGAAGATATTTTTGAACATCCCATGCACCCTTACACCAAATCGCTTCTGGCAGCCGTGCCGGAGCCAAATCCCCGGAGCAAAAACAAAGTGGTGGAAACCTATGACAAGGACGCGCTGGGAATTGATTACGAAAAAGGCACAAAGAAATACGTGTCTGACACGCACATGGTGCTGATATAAATTTTTTAAGATAAATACCTGTTATACAGGAAAAGAGGAGGAACATTATGAAGAACAATTTACGAAAGAAGCTTTTAACCGGAGTTTTAAGTCTTGCACTGGCATTCTCCATGACAGCCTGCGGCAGCAACAGCGCTGCGGACGGACAGACCACGGGAAACACTGCGGCGGCAGGAGAGTCACAGACCGCACAGGATACCGCGGATAACGGCATCAACATCCGCAACATTGCCGTCAGCGAACTGACTTCCGTGGACCCGAACTATGCCTACACCGGTAACTCCACCGTTGTCATCTTAAATACCTACGAAGGTCTGATGAAATACGGCGAGGACGGCAGCCTGCAGGGCGGCATGGCGGAAAGCTATGACGTGAGCGACGACGGCACCGTTTATACCTTCCATATCCGCGACAATGCATACTGGTCAAACGGCGAAAAAGTCACCGCTTATGATTTTCTTTACAGTTGGCAGAGACTGGCAAATCCCGCAAACGGATGTGCCTATGCATACGTGCTGATGTCAGCAGGCGTAAAGAATGCCTATAACGTACTGTATTCCGGAGACCCTTCCTATACGGTGGACGACCTGGGCGTAAGCGCACTGGATGAAAACACCTTTGTGGTAGAATTAGATGCACCGGTTCCTTATTTCCTTTCCATGACCACCGGCTCCTTCCTGATGCCCGTCAACCAGGCATTTGCGGAAGCAAGCGGCGAACTGTTCGGTACGGATGTGGAACATTCCATTTTTAACGGACCTTTCAATGTAACCGAATGGGAAGCAGGCGGCGCCAACGCAACGCTCACAAAGAGCAGCACCTATTATGATGCGGAGCATGTGACCTGCGACAGCGTTACCTACACCTTTATTGCAGACAGTCAGCAGCAGGTGCTTGCATGGGAAAAGGGTGAGTACGACACCATCCAGTTATCCGGTGACTTCATTGCCAAATATGCGGATGACCCTGCACTGACAAGCCTTGGCTATGCCGGCATGTACTATATCACCTTCAACTTTACCAACCAGGATTTACAGAACAAGAATTTACGTCTGGCTATTTCCACGGCCATCAACAAGAGTGCGATTGCACAGAGTATTTTAGCGGACGGCTCCACGGCAGCCGACTACATCATTCCCAAGGATTTTGCACCGGATGCACAGGGCGTTACCTTCAGAGAAAAAGCAGGGGATGTTACCTACAACAGCTATGATTTGACAAAGGCAGCCGAGTATTTTGAACAGGCTAAGCAGGAACTGGGCAAAGATAACATTGAACTGACCTTACTGTATTCCGAAGAAGGCAGCAACGCTACCGTGGCAGCGGACATCCAGTACGAACTGCAGACCAACCTGCCCGGACTGACCGTAAATCTGCAGGCAACCACTTCCGCACAGAGAACCACGGAAATGGGCGCAGGCAACTTTGACATTGCCCTTGACAGATGGTTTGCAGATTACAAGGATGCTTCCACCTTCTTAAACCTGTGGACTTCTACCAGTACCATCAACTACGGCAAGTGGGAAAATGCGGAATACGATGATTTGTATACAAAGACCGTCGGCGCCAATGCCATGGACCAGGAAGCACGTACCCAGGCCATGATTGACATGGAAAAGGTCCTTTTAGAAGATGCGGCAGTATGCCCGCTCTACCAGCCCGCCAGCGTATATCTCTTAAACACCGAGTATAACTTCAGGCTGTTAAGCGGTGGACTTATCCAGAACCAGTACACTACCAGAAAATAACGTGTTTGACGGACACAGGACAGGAAAAGTCCGACAACAAACAGAACGTAATAAACAGACAGCACACCGGCAGACAGAACGGAGGGGTGGAAGCATGGAACAGAAGATGGTTTATAAAAAGGAAAGCGTCGAGCCATACCGAGTGCACGTACCGGCATCTGCGGAAGAATACCTGCAGGCGGTACGGCAGGCAGAGCACTACCTTTCCGCACATGTAAAAAGAACCCCGGAGGGCATTTACTGGGCTTCCGGGGGAACTGAAAAAAATGACAATGCCTTTGCAAAGCTGTCCGTGGTCAATCTCTACGGCGGCTCTGCGGGTATCCTGTATTTTTATCACAAGCTGTATCAGGCAACCCAAGAGGAAGCCTACCGTAAGACCATGGAAGAAGCACTCCGTTATCTGCTTTTCCGTCTGCCCGGTTTTTTGCCGGAAAAAGTGTATACCCTGCAGGAATACGGCGCTGGTGTAAGCCTGGATCTTGGCGTGCTGGGACTTGCGGGTATCGGCTTTGTACTGGAAGATATTTACGAAACTTACCGGCAGGAAGAGGTGAAAGAAGCCCTGCATACCATAGGCAGCTATTATCTTTCCCACGCAAACCGGGAAGGGGATGCCGCTTATTTTACCGGCAGTAGCACCATGATTACCGATACCGCCATTCTTCTGTACCTTATCCGCCACTATGAACAGTTTGGCGAACCGGAAATCCGGGAGCTTATTTTAGCGGAAGGCGAATGGTACCTTGCGCAGGGCGAATGGCAGGAGGACGGTACCTTATTTTATCACGGACTGGAATGTGTCTGGGAAGGCATCAAGCTGAACTTTGAAGTGGGTGTTTCCGGCTCCGGCTATATGCTGGCAAGGCTGTACGAATTTACGCAGGACGAAAGATATTTAAAGGCGGCAGAAGCATGTGCAGCCTATGTGATAAAACAGGGCATTGCGCAGGAAAAGGGCTATCTTGTACCCTTCCGCCAGGATTTGGGGAAGGATTCTCCGTTGTATCTCGGAACCTGCAGCGGCGTAGCGGGCACCGCCCGGCTGTTTTATCTTTTATACCGGCTGACAGGGGAGAAAAAATATTTGGAAGAAATCGAAAAACAGGTGGACGGCATCGAGTCCGTGCATGCACCGGAATGGCCTTCCACAGGCTTCTGGAACAACACCAATCTCTGCTGCGGCCACGCGGGGCTTCTGCAATTTTTCGTAGCCATGTATCAGGCAACGAAGGAGGAACGCTACCGGGAGCTGGCACACCGTACGGCAGCCGTGCTTTTGGGCGAAAAGGACGTGGACAAGGACGGCGCAAGCTGGCTTGTTGCCACGGAACGCAGCCATCCGGAAAACACTTCCCGCCCGCTGGGCTATTATATGGGCGTGGCAGGCATTGCCGGAGCATTGCTGCAGATGTATGAGTCGGAACAGGGCGACTTTCACTGGAACCGACTCCCGGATGACCCGTTTCCGTCATAATACGGGTTTTTTTTATTGCAACTTTTTTCCCTACGGTGCTATACTAAAAATACTTATGAGCAAAAAGGAGGCGTCCCATGTATTTAATCGTAGGGCTGGGAAATCCCGGAAAAGAATATGAGAATACCCGTCATAATATCGGGTTTGATGTCATAGAAACATTAGCAGCACAGGAAAAAATAGATATTCTGGAAAAAAAGCACAAGGGTCTTGTGGGAAAGGGCTACATTGACGGCGAAAAGGTGATTCTGGCAAAGCCCCTTACCTACATGAACTTAAGTGGTGAGTGTGTGAAAGAAATTCTGGACTATTACAAAATAGATGCGAAAACGAATCTTATTGTCATTTCCGATGACATCAGTCTGGCGCCCGGTCACATCCGCATCCGCAAAAAAGGCAGTGCGGGCGGGCACAACGGCTTAAAGAATATCATTGCACTTTTGGGACATGATGAGTTTATACGCATTAAAATGGGCGTTGGCGAAAAGCCCGCCGGTTACGACCTGGCAGACTATGTACTGGGACATTTTACCGGCATGGAGCGGAAGGTGATGGACGAGGCGGCAGCAGAGGCTGCGGATGCCATCCGTGTCATCATGAAAGAAGGCGCAGAAAGCGCCATGAACCGCTTCAATGGGAAGAAATAGAGGGTATGGAGAAGTAAAATGCAGGCATTATTGGCACCGCTGCGGGAATTAGCAGAATACGAGGAAATCCGGAATATCCTTTACAAGGATAAAAAATCCATTGCGCTGACAGGCTGCGTGGAGTCACAGAAACTGCATATGGTATACGGTCTGGGCGATGGCTTTCCCTGTAAAGTCATCGTTACTTACAGTGATTTAAAAGTCCGGGAAATCTATGAGGACTATAAATTTTACGACCGCAATGTATATCTGTATCCTGCCAAGGATCTGATTTTCTTTCAGGCGGATATTCACGGCAATAAGCTGACCGCTGAGCGTGTCAAGGTACTCAGGAGACTGGCGGAAAAAAAGCCCATTACGATTGTGACAACCTTTTCGGCACTCATGACACCTCAGGCAAGGTGGGAACTTGACAGGGATACCGTTTCTATCAGCAAGCACGGCACTCTGGATATGACAGAAGTGTCAAAAAGACTGGTAAATATGGGCTATGAAAAGACCTATCAGGTAGAAGCACCGGGACAGTTTGCCGTAAGAGGCGGCATCTTAGACGTCTTCGATTTAACGGAGGAGAACCCCTACCGTATTGAACTCTGGGGGGATGAGGTGGACTCCGTCCGCAGCTTTGACATTTTAAGCCAGCGTTCCGTGGAGCAGCTGTCCAGCATCCGCATTTTCCCGGCGGCGGAGTTTGTCCTGACGGAAGAAATGCAGCGGGACGGCATTGCCAAAATCGAAAAAGAGGCGAAAAAACAGGTCAAAATATTCCGAGACCACATGCAGTCGGAGGAGGCGCACCGCATTGAAGTGCAGGTGAAGGAGCTTCGGGAGCAGGTACTGGAATTTAAAAATCTTTCCGTACTCGAGGGCTATATCCGCTACTTTTACGGGGAAGAGGAGCTTTCCAATCTGTTAGGACTTCTGCCGGAAAAGCACTGTCTTTTCTTAGACGAACCGGCGCGTATCCGGGAGCAGGCGGAAGCGGTGGAGCTGGAATTTCGGGAAAGCATGAGCCACCGTGCGGAAAAGGGCTATATCCTGCCGGGGCAGATGGATGTGCTTTCCGGCTGGGAAAAGGTGGCAGCCGGTATCCAGAAAGCTCCATTTATGACACTTGCGTCAATAGAAATGAAAAAGACTCTGGTAAAGCCGGAAAAAACATTCAGCATTTCCGCCCAGAGTGTCACTTCTTATAATAACAGTTTTGAAATGCTGGTGAAGGACTTAAAGCAGTACAAAAAAGAAAAGTACCGGGTATTGCTTTTGTCAAGCTCCCGTACCCGTGCGGAACGGCTGGCGGCGGATTTACGGGAAGAAGGACTTTCCGCTGTGTTTACCGGCAACCCCGAACGGGAAGTGCAGGAGGGCGAGATTTTAACCTGCTACGGACATGCCGGAAAAGGCTTTGCCTATCCGCTGCTTAAATTTGTGGTGATTTCCGAAAGCGACATTTTCGGAAACGGACAGAAGAAAAAGAAACGGAAGCCCAAGTACGAGGGGCAGAAAATCAAGGACTTTTCCGAGCTTAAGGTGGGTGACTACGTGGTGCATGAGAGCCACGGTCTGGGCATTTACCGGGGCATTGAAAAGGTAGAAGTGGACAAAGTCGTTAAAGACTACTTAAAGATAGAATACCGTGACGGCGGCAATCTTTACATTCTGGCAACGGGTCTGGATGTGATTCAGAAATACGCCTCCGCCGACGCCAAGACGCCGAAGCTCAACAAATTAGGCACCCAGGAATGGACGAAAACCAAAACGAAGGTGCGCACCGCCGTGGAAACGGTGGCAAAGGATCTGGTGGAGCTCTACGCCAAAAGGCAGCAGTCCGAGGGTTATCAGTACGGAAAAGATACCGTCTGGCAGCGGGAATTTGAGGAAATGTTCCCCTATGAGGAAACGGATGACCAGCTTACCGCCATTGCGGACACCAAGGCGGACATGGAGAGTAAAAAAATCATGGACCGCTTAATCTGCGGGGACGTGGGCTACGGCAAAACGGAAATTGCCATCCGCGCGGCGTTCAAGGCAGTGCAGGAGGGAAAACAGGTGGCATATCTGGTGCCCACCACCATTTTAGCCCAGCAGCATTACAACACCTTCGTCCAGAGGATGAAGGATTTCCCGGTGCGTGTGGAAATGATGTCCCGTTTCCGCACGGCTGCCGAGCAGAAAAAGACCATTACCGATTTGAAAAAAGGCATGGTGGACATTGTCATCGGCACCCACCGGATTTTGTCGGCGGATGTGCAGTTCAAAGATTTGGGACTGCTTATCATCGACGAGGAACAGCGTTTCGGCGTGGCGCACAAAGAGAAAATCAAGCAGATGAAGGAAAATGTGGACGTGCTGACACTGACGGCAACGCCCATTCCCCGTACCCTTCACATGAGCTTAATCGGCATCCGCGACATGAGTGTCTTGGAAGAGGCGCCCAACGAGCGTCTGCCCATCCAGACCTATGTGTGCGAATACAACGAGGAAATGGTGCGGGAAGCCATTGTCCGGGAAATGGCAAGGGGCGGTCAGGTTTATTATGTGTATAACCGCGTCAACAATATTGCGGACATTGCCGCCGCTATCCAGCAGCTTGTGCCGGAGGCAAATGTTTCCTTTGCCCACGGACAGATGAAGGAGCATGAGCTGGAAAAAATCATGTACGATTTCATCAACGGGGAAATTGACGTGCTGGTTTCCACAACGATTATTGAAACGGGTCTGGACATTTCCAATGTCAACACGATTATTATCCACGACTCCGACAACATGGGACTTTCCCAGCTTTACCAGCTCCGCGGCCGCGTGGGACGCTCCAACCGGACGGCGTACGCCTTCCTTATGTATAAGAGAGACAAGATGTTAAAGGAAGAGGCGGAAAAAAGACTGGCTGCCATCAAGGAATTCACGGAACTGGGCAGCGGCTTTAAGATTGCCATGCGGGATTTGGAAATCCGCGGCGCCGGCAACCTTCTTGGCAAGGTGCAGCACGGCCACATGGAAGCTGTGGGTTACGATTTGTACTGCAAGATGTTAAACGAAGCCGTGAAGAACTTAAAGGGCATTCCCACCATCGAGGATTTTGCCACCACCGTGGATCTGGATGTGGACGCCTTTATTTCGCCGGAATACATCGTAAACGAAACCCAGAAATTAGATATTTACAAGCGGATTGCAAGCATTGAGAATGAAAAGGAACGGGATGACATGAAGGATGAACTGTTGGACCGCTTCGGCAACATTCCGAAATCCGTGGACAATCTGCTGCGCATCGCGTTAATCCGGGTAAGGGCGCACGCCATGTATATCACGGAAATCAAGGGCAAAAACGAGAGAATCCTGTTCACGTTCCGCCCGGATGCACCCATAGACCCCACCGGCATACCGGCATTCTTAAAGAGCCACAGGGACCGACTGTTCTTTACTTCCTACGGAAGCCCGTTCTTCACCTGGAAGTACGAAAAAACAGGACTGGTGGAAAAGGATGCGGAGCTTTTGCTCGGCGATACCGAAAAACTGCTCACCGAGATGGAAGAAGTCATCCGCGTCAGCAGGTAGCCTTATAACGAGACTGCCTGCTGATTTTTATGCTTGCCATTGCCATAAGGAGTTCAATTGAATCTCTGCCAGTATACTAATTAAAGCGTTCTAAAAGATATTTTGGAAAAAACTAACCAAAATATCTTTTAGAACGCTTGTATGATTGAATGCTAATAGGTATAATAAAAGATATTTAGGTAAATAATAACTGAAATATCTTTTAGGAGAATGTGATATGATTACAGAAATTAAAAGAGATTACTATTTAGAACAGGTTATAAGGCGTGAAGGAAATGGTCTGATTAAAATTATAACAGGAATAAGAAGGTGTGGGAAATCCTATTTACTGCGAACCTTGTTCAAAAATCATTTACTTGAAAATGGTGTGGATGAAACACATATTATTGAAATGGCGTTTGATCTGTTTGATAATATAGAATATCGAGATCCCAAGATATTTTATCCTTGGGCAAAGAAACAGATTCAGGACAATGAAAAATACTATTTTCTGTTAGATGAAGTGCAGTTGTTAGATAATTTTGTAAGTGTATTGAATGGACTGTCTGACAGGAAGAACTGTGACGTATTTGTAACGGGGAGTAATGCAAAGTTTTTATCCAGAGATATAGCAACTGAATTTGGAGGAAGAGGGGATGAAATTCATATGTATCCCTTGAGTTTTTCTGAATTTATGAGCATTTATGACGGAAATAAGTATGATGGATGGAACGAATATATTACTTATGGTGGAATTCCATTGGTAGTATTAGCTGATACCGATGAGCAGAAAATGGCATACTTAGATAATCTGTTTCAGGAAACGTACATTCAAGACATTGTGAGTCGAAACAAGATTAGAAATGTAGGAGAAATGGAATTGTTGCTTGGCATTTTATCTTCTGCAATTGGTGCCTTGACGAATCCCAATAAACTTCAGAAGACATTTAAAAGTGTAAATAATTCAAGGATTACTGCAACTACTATTACGAAATATATAGAGTATTTGGAGGATGCATTTTTAATTGAAGAAGCAAAGAGATATGATATTAAGGGGAAATCCTACATTGGTACACCATTGAAGTATTATTTTATGGATATGGGTCTTAGAAATTCAAGAATTCATTATAGACAGATGGAAGTAACCCATTCTATGGAGAATGTGATTTACAATGAGTTAAGAATGAGAGGGTTTTGTGTTGACGTTGGAAATTTGACCATTGTTGAAAAGCAGAAAGATACAAAAGTGTTAAAGAAACATTTGGAAGTTGACTTTATCTGCAATAAGGGTTCTAAAAAGTATTATATTCAGTCAGCATATATGTTGGAAACGGAGGAAAAAATAGCACAAGAAATTCGCCCGTTTTTGAAAATAAATGACTCATTTAAGAAGATTATAATTACATCGAATACACCAAAACCATTTTATAATGATCAAGGTATTTTGATTATGAATGTATATGATTTTTTATTAAATATGGATTCATTGGAATTATAAGCTTCATGAAGTTTGACACCATGGTTGAAAGAAATTAAATAGAAACCTAAATGCTCTTTAAGACTTTTAGGCAGGAGGGAACTGCATGGAAGATTTCAAAAAACTCACAGAGCAACTATTTAAAATATACAGTAATTCGAAATCTGTAGATGACCTGGAGATTGAGAATTACTTCGATGAAAATATCAGTATAATTGGAACCGGGGTACACGAGATTTACGGAAATCTGCAAGAGTTTCGGGATTCGTTTAAATTTGATGTAAAACAAAGAGGTAAAATCAGAATTGATACAAGAAACTTATGCCAGAAGGAAGAACAGCTGGATGATCATCATGTTCTTACACAAGGAACAGTAGATTTTGCAGGTTTGTTTGAAGATGGATCAATCTGTTTCAAAATGAATACGAGATTTACAATTATCTATAGATGGACGGGGAAAAAGTGGCTGGTCCAGCATCTGCATCAATCAGTTCCTGATCAGGAACAAATGGACGGTGAAGAATTCCCTCTTTCACTGGGAAAGCAGGTGAAGGAGAACCGACAGGCGCTTCTGGCATTGGGCACTGCCTATTATTTAATCCTAAGGGTGGATTTAAAAACAGGGCGTGTTGAAATAGTCAAAAAGAATCGAAAAATGAATATTGATTTGAAAGATAATAATTTCGAATGGAATACTAAGATTGAGAATTCCAAAAGTGAGATAGCAGAACCATTTGTGCAGAGGTATCTGGAATTTTTTGATATACAAACCATGGCGGCACGGCTTTACAATAAAGAATCTATGTCTTCCGAGTTCAAATTAAAGGAAGGACCATGGTTCCTTTCCATGGTCGTTCCTCAAAACTATGATAAAAATGGAAATGTTACATCCATATTGATTGCAAATCGAGACGTGACAGATGAAAAAATGCGGGAATTAAAAAGAGAGGAGGAATTGCGGGAAGCTAAATTAAAAGCAGACTGTGCAAATAAAGCAAAATCGACATTCCTGTTCAATATGTCCCATGATATCAGGACACCTATGAATGCAATCATTGGTTATGCAGAGCTGGCGACCAGACATTTGAAAGAAACAGAAAAACTTGGCAGATACCTTGAAAAAATTCAAATATGCGGAGGGCAACTTTTGTCATTGCTCAGTAATGTTCTGGATCTTGCAAGAATTGAAAATAATAAGATTGAAATTGAATACGCCGTTTCGAATGTACATGAATGTTTTGAAAATTGTGTCACTATGTTCCAACAACAGGCAGAAAGTAAAAATCAGACTCTTTCTCTGACAGAACAAATCATGTATCCATATGTATATATGGATGCACCGCACTTGTCAGAAGCCTGTTTCAATATTATAGGTAATGCAATGAAGTATACAAATAAAGGAGGCACAATATCCTGCAATGTTATGCAGAAAACTTGTGAAAAAGAAGATTGGTGCAATATGATTATCACTATTACCGATAATGGAATCGGTATGTCTGAAGAATTTCAAAAGCATATTTTTGAAACATTTGAAAGAGAACGCAGCACTACAGACAGTCATATTGAGGGCAGCGGTATCGGAATGGGCATTGCGAAAAAACTTGTAGATCTCATGAATGGCACAATAGAGGTGAAAAGTAAACAGGGCGAGGGCTCTAAATTTACAGTGACGATTCCCTGCAGGAAAGCGTCAAAGGAAGATTCTATAGGGAAGAAAGGTGGTAATCTGAGCGATAAGAATGGCTTGAACGGTGTTCGGATTTTATTAGTCGAAGATAATGAAATTAATACAGAAATTGCAAGAGAACTATTAATGGAAGAAGGATGTATTGTTGATACTGCAAAAGATGGTGTTGCATGTATTGACATGATTGAAAAGGCGGAGGCTGATTATTACAAGCTGATTCTTATGGATATTCAGATGCCGGTTATGAATGGATACGACACTGCATTAGCTATCCGAAAGATGAACGATGCTAAAAAATCCAGAATTCCGATTATTGCGATGACTGCCAATGCCTTTGCAGAAGATATACAAAAAGCTCTTTCTGTTGGAATGAATGCTCATGTTGCAAAGCCTATCGATATGAATATTCTTGTTCCAACAATGATGAAGTATTTATAATAGAAAAAACAAAAATCATTCATGCCCTTTGCATTGAACCATCCAGAAAAGAGTTTCCCTTGGAACAATACAATTACGTGGTTAATGTATGGTGTATATTTTCTTGTGACAGTAGTGCTGCTTATTGCTCCTAAAATGAAGAAGTGAGAAATTCCCGTTTATTGGGAAGTCACAGAGAACGAAAAATCAGAATTCCTTGGAACTGTAAAGAAACAAATCGGAAGTTGACGGAGGTATCATTATGTGTGGAATGACAACTGATTTATAAAGAAAAATAAATCGGAGGTTTATATGAATTATTCAATAAGAGAATTAAAACAAGATGAAAATAAGATATTAGATACTTTTTTGTACGAGGCGATTTTTATTCCTGAAGGTGTTCCTGTACCGTCCAAAGATATCATTAACAAACCAGATTTGCAGGTATATGTAAAAGACTTTGGTGAGAACAAGGGTGACTTATGTTTGGTTGCTCAAGTTGCGGATGAGATTGTTGGTGCTGTATGGGTTCGGATTATGAATGATTACGGGCATATAGATAATGAAACACCGTCTTTTGCAATTTCACTTCTTAAAGAGTATAGAAATTATGGTATCGGAACAGAATTAATGAAACAGATGCTAATGAAATTAAAAATAGAAGGATATAAACAAGCATCATTAGCTGTTCAGAAGATGAATTATGCTGTCCGTATGTATAGGAAAGTAGGATTTGAAATCGTTGATGAAAATGATGAAGAATATATTATGATTTGTAAATTATAGGAACTTTTAACTTCAAGTTTAGAGGAATGATATATGAAAAGAACGACGATTACAATAATAGATATTGTTGCGTATTTAGTAAATGACTTACTTGCATGGTTCATTGTAATATGGTTTGAACTGACCGGATATGATAATAAGTTCCAAAATATAAGATTGCATTGGCTGATTTTGATAATTGGAGTAATACATATTATTACAACAACGATTTGCTGCATGTTTTTCTATAAGAAAGCGAGGACAAAGTATAAGATTCAAATTGGAAGCAAGCTGTTCGCATTCAATGAGATTATGACATTATTGCCTTATTTGTATCTAATGTTCACTTGGATTATCATATAACTCGGAATTTACGGAGGAAAATAGTAATGGCACTGTTCCTACTGATTACATATATAGTGATTTTAATATTTCAAATAATATTATTTGTGATATCCATTCGCAAGAAAACAAAAAAGCTTTGGCGGATATTGTTTTCGGCAGAACTAGTTCCGCTGCTTATATCCATAGGACTGATGATTTACTATAATGATTTACCTGGATATGGATTTATGCCAGGACTAACTTATCTTGGAGAAATATTGTTTAGTTTAGGAGCGGTTGTTTTGTACTGTATAAGTTTCCTGATTTCTATATGCAGTTATATTGCAATTTCAAATAAACAAACTTAATTTGAGGTATTCCACTTGTGTGTTTATTTGAGTTCCTTGAATGAGCTTAAATATTATGTTAATATTTTAAAGAAGTTGGCGTGTAGTTGAGTAGAAAGATAAATCGAAATTTAAAGAGGAGGAATAATGCAATGAACTTCTTTGAAAATACTCGTAAGCCACAAGGCTTCGGCGGAAAATTGATGACGAAGATGATGAACATCGGTCACGCCAAGTTATCACAATGGGGATTCTCAAATATCTCAGTGAATCCGGATGCTGCGGTACTGGATATTGGTTGCGGAGGCGGTGCAAATATTGTAGCCTGGTTGGGCAAATGCGGAAATGGACATGTGACAGGAATGGATTATTCGAAGGTCAGTGTGGCAGAATCTCAAAAACTGAACGCCGCCGCCATTAAACAAGGGAAATGTTGCGTGGTTCAAGGTGATGTATCTGCTATCCCTTTTCCTGATGCGGTTTTTGATTATGTTTCTGCTTTTGAGACAGTTTACTTCTGGCCGGGATTGGAAAAATGTTTTTTTGAGGTAAATCGAGTTCTGAAAAACGGAGGGACATTCCTGATTTGTAACGAATCTGACGGAACGAATGACGCAGATGAAAAATGGACAAAGTTGATTGATGGTATGAAGATTTACACATCTGATCAACTCATTGCTGCTTTGAAAGAAGCAGGTTTTACAGAGATAAAAACGTATTCAAATACAAAAAATCATTGGATAAGTATTGTTGCAACGAAATAGTCAAATTCCTGTTTTTCTGTAACAACTAAATAACACACATAAGCATCAATCAGAGATGGTTGGTGCTTTTTTTATGCAATTTTTGAAGGAGGTAGACGCCAATGGCAAACAGAATCAAGGGTATCACTGTCGAAATTGGCGGTAATACTACTAAGCTGCAGACCGCTCTTAAAGGAGTCAACGGTCAGATCAAAAATATATGTTGGATAAAGAGAGGTGTCTTTCCTAGTGGAGGCATCTTTTTTTATTAAAAACTGTGTGGTGTATTTCGCACATTTATATTGACAAGAGAATATATGAGTGGTATTTTTATAACATAAGAGCGAAATATATCACATAAAGGAGATGGTGATTATGAATAAAAAAGAACCGATGAGTTTGTCAAAACACTATAATTTACGATATACCCTGAATGGATTTGTGTGGCTGATATATGCCGTCATAAATCTGTTGCCAAATAACATTGTTACAAAAGTGCTGTGTATCGTTGCTTTAATTATGGCGATCATAACTTCTTGTATTGCCTTATTTGTAAAAGCGGATGCTGATGATGAGATGTCAATTCTACACATATCAAAAGCAAAGGCAATGACGCTTGATATCACAGTTTCATTGTTTTTGATTATTGGTGTAGGCTCAGTAGTTTTTGGAAATATGGTAGTAAATATAGCCAAGTTATATCCGTTCGTTATCGGAGTGGTTCAACTTCTTACTGGCATTTTATTCTGGCTGGAAGAAAGGACGAGTGATTGATATGCCTATACTAAAAACAAAGCTGCATGAACTCCGCAAGGAAAATAATATGCAACAGGCGGAACTTGCAAAGTTGGTGGGGGTCCGCCGGGAGACAATTGGAAATTTGGAAAATGGGAAATATAATCCGTCATTGAAACTTGCTATGGATATAGCGAAAGTGTTTGAACGTACTGTAGAGGATATCTTCTTGTTCGAAGAAGAAGAGGAATAAGTCCGTTTTTTGGTACAATACCTAGAGTATACTAAGCCATCAAAATGCGTGTGCATGGTTGGCGGCGAGATATAAGTCCAGGAATCTGAATCTTACAGCGAAAACAATTGAACTTTACTAAGATGTAGAGTGAGAGGAATTGGTTATATGAAAGTGATATGTCCAAAGTGTAAATCAGAACATACAGCACCGATTATGTATACGATATTGCAGGATACAGGCTGGAAAAAGAGGGCGTGCTGCACATCCCGGAGGGAGTAGCGGTAGAAATGGTGGAACACTTAATTCGCCAGTTACGGGAGCGTGGGTTTCAGGATGACGCGGAATTTACTGAAGAAGTGCTTTTACCGAAGGATAAGTTGACAATAGCAGTTCCCAGAGAAATCTTTACGGATATGGCATTGGAAAATTTACAGAAGATCATAGCAAATAAGCGGACGCTTTTCCAAAGGGCATTTCAGACGGATAGCACCAAGGTTGAAATTACAGAGGAGAAAATTAATTTCGCATGGTTTTCATACACGGAAGACGGGGATGAGATAGCAGCATATACGCAATTTATCTCAAGACTGTGTGATATGGCAAGGGAGGCAAAAAGGGTATCATCAAAGCCGACCGAAACGGACAATGACAAATATGCTTTCCGATGTTTCCTTCTCAGAATTGGTTTTATTGGAAAAGAATATAAAACGGCAAGAAAGATTCTGCTTAGAAATCTGACTGGAAATTCAGCATTTCGTTATGGAGAATAAGATCTATAAATCCTGGCATGATAACTGGGCTACATTATCCACATATTTCAAGTACCCGGAGGCAGTAAGGCGGCTGATTTATACCACCAATGCGATTGAAGGCTTCAACCGTCAGCTTCGGAAAGTAACCAAAAGCAAGACCGTTTTTCCATCGGATGACAGCCTTTTAAAAATGCTGTATCTTGCGACTATGGATATCACCAAGAAATGGACAGGACACCGGCAGGACTGGGGACAGATCCATTCCCAGCTTGAGATATATTTTGAAGAACGTCTGGCTGGACGAAACCTGTAAAACAAGCTTGTTTTAGGCAGGTCTTATTGACATGCCCAAAAACTCCTGTATAATGCAGATATGGGCAGAACCCGGAAAATCGGCTCTGCCCATTTGCAACTATTCACAAATCTTATATCAGCTTTTGTAGTTTACACAAAACTTGAAACGGTCTAACCGGGATTGTGGCTCTCGTTTTATCTAGTGGCACATAACTCTATATAAACCTTTGAAAGTTCTTTTTGAATTTTAGCTATTTTGATTTCATCATCTAGTCCAGAAGCTTTTTTTGCTAATTTACTTATTGTTCTATGCAACGAATTTGTCTTATCGTACTCAGGAAGATAAAAATGTGATTTCTTTAGGCTGTAACCATTACTTTTAAAAGTATTCTGCATATATTGGATAACAATATCACTGTTAAGAATACCGGCTATAAAGTATGCTTCATCCTTACCAATGAATTTACCGGATGTTGTTCTTCCAATTATCATTGTATGCTTAACACAAATTGATTGTTTGATTTCGCCCCAAGGAGTATTTGTTGGCTCAATTACTGTAGCACAGAATTTAGTATTGTCACGAGCTGCTACAATATAATCAGCAAAAGTATATGGACCTATCTTTGATAGTGCGTAAAACTCTTCACCGCGATGCATCACCTTACTTTTTTCAGATTGACTATCGATTAAGTCCTGGTGATTCAAAAGATAATCAAACAATTCTGGATTAGTGGTCATCATTTCCGATATTCCTATTGGTGCATCTGTATTATCTGCTGAGTATGGAAGAATACAATATTCATTTTCCAAACTGCATCTGAAAGGTGTAAGTGAAGGTCCGGTAACAATAGGGTATATGTGTTCCGTAGGAAGTTCCCATCCGTTTTTTGGCATATCATCAACAACGTATTTTGAACGAGCAAATTTCTTGTTGCCAAATCTATAATGTGAAGATTTGCTAGATGTTCCCATACCTACAAGCATGTATAATTCTTGAGGAGTAAATTCTACGCCTGTTCTGTACTCGTATGAAGAGTCACCTATTATTTTGCTAAAATCATGTACATCAGATAAATAAGAAAAAGCTGATGTTGTGTCAGACATTTGAGCGGCAATTTTCTTTCCAAAAACTAGGTGCTTTTTCACTTTGTCAAATGAGGTTTCTTGGTTTAACACTATATCTGTAATATTTTTGGTGCGGGAAATGGTAGTAACATTTATACCTTTTTTATAATCTACTTTTTTCCTTGAATAATAGTAAGTGTTAAAATCTTGCGATACAACAATATCTTCACAGGTAAATGGTTTCAGAGGTTTTTCCCATTTGTCAATTTTTTGTAAATAGAGTCTTTCTTTAGCCTCATAATCTAAATAAAAATATCTAAATTCTTCATATGAGTTTTGAGACATAATACTATCGGGCATTAGAAAAGCAAGCACACCAGATTCCTTTAACCAGTTTGATGCAGATACATTTGATATAAGGGCACATATATTTAGCTGTGTGCCACCGAAACGGCCCCTTGTAGAGAAAATATGTCTAACATTGCATAGTTCTTTGATTTTTGCTGCATAAGTTGAAGGTAAATGTTCCCATTTTACCCAAGGAGGATTGCCGACAATTAAATCAAATTTTTGCAATCTTGCTATTAACATGAAATTGGTTGCAATTCTAATCCAAATACCATCCCAGTTATTTTTGTGTAGTTCGATTAAGTCATCTGACATTGACTGTATGGCTGTAATTAAATCTTTTGAATTTTTCTCAGAATTGGATAATTGACCAATAATCATTTCATAGAGAATTTTCGAGTTATTAGTCTTTACCGCGGATTGTAAAGATGCCATTATTTTGCCGAAGTTCTTTTGTTCAACAAATCTTGAAGGCAATATTACATCAAAAGATTTTTTATTATTACTCACTGAATATTTATAGCAAGCAATACCATCAACGTCTTCCTTTGTAGGTGTGATGGCTGAATCGCCTAAGTAAATTGGTATTTCTATGTCTTTAACATCACCAAAAGGTCGAAGGGCTAGATAGTAACCTACTCTAGCAGATAAAACTGAAAGCGGATTTATATCGATTCCATATACGCTAGAAAGGATTTTTTCCTTGAGTGATTCTTTCTGCTCATCTGAAAGATCGTATAAATTAACATTTCCCACTATATTTTTAATAAGTGCAATAATGAATGTCCCAGAACCACAACATGGGTCAATTGCTTTCCAATTTTTATTCTGTTGGAGCTTTATTCCTTCGGATACAACGTAATCAGCAAGCCAAGCAGGAGTAAAATATTCGCCCATGGAATGACGAACTGCTTTTGGCATGATACTCATATATAAATCTTTGAATATATCAACAGGTTCATATGTGATTTCAAAAGAGAAAGTCGAGTATTCATCAATACATGTGATTATTTTTATTATTGTTTCCCATAAGTCGGCATCCCATTGTTCCTTTGTTGAATACCACGAGAAAAAGTCTCCTTCTAACAGGTTGATGATATTACTGCTTCTGTAGACATAACCATCTTCGAGGTTTTCTAAAAAGTTTTGAAGCTCTGCGGCAGTAACTTTTGTTAAGTCAGAATAACTTTTGGTAGAAGAATCGTATTCTAATTTGTCGATTACTTTACATGCAATGAGTTTAACTATAATTGCGTAAGCGGTCTGAAGTGCAAACAATGCTTTATATTCTTTAACAGGGTCAATGATATTATCTCTAAAAATAAGTGAAAGTTCGGCACGTCTTTTTTCAATATCATTTCCTTTTCCATTATCATCGAATGATAAATGCATAAGACTTTCCCATTCGGCAAAGAGCATATTTGTTTTGTCTGTTGGATTGTTAATAAGCTTTGCATACAGTTCGCATGCAAGTTCTTTTGATATAGATTCTGTTTCACTATTTACTGCAAAATCTTTTAAAACATTTTCAGGAATGAATTTTTTACAATTGTTGGTTAATATTGCGCAAATGATTCTATCAATATCTTTTGCTTCAATGTTCTTAAATGCTGTGGATTCAATTTTATCGTCGTTAAAACCAAAATAGGATATTTTAATTCCGTCTGTTAGAATGGCATTATATTTAATGCCGTCATTAGTAAATAATGTTTGTAGGTAGTCTTTAACCTGACTTGTTGCAGTATCTTGGTCATTCTTTTTTTCTAATTTTGAATGTTTCTTATATTCAATAATAAGATTATTTACTACGGCATCTAGTCTTCCTCTTCCAGAGGTGCGATTTTTTAATATACCGAAATCATGCGTAAGACCACCTTTAATAGGTGTTTCTTGGTTAAAATCAAGTTCAATACCTGTATGCAATCTAATAAAGTAATAAATCTGTCTTTGAAATGCTTCCGCTGTTTGCGCCTCAGTCTTTGCTGCCATAGCATCTCTCATGATTGAGGTTCGCATTTCTTCAACATGAATCCAATAATCTCCATTTTCGAGCCATTCGTAATCCATTTTTATGTCCTCCTTCATCCCCATGGGGGGAGTAATTATCTCTGTTATTTTTTTGCCCGGAGACCGTTGCCCCCTCAAACGCATATTTCCGCGAAATTGCATAGGGGGTATTCCGTCAGCCAAGATAAAAGGCTATTTTCTTATAATTCTATATAACCACATACAAATAGCTTATAGAGAATAATGTACATTAATCTGGTCTTGCGTCAGATTGTTTTGAATTTTGTCTTTTTTTCTGTGCCAAATGAGCCTTTTCAGATGCTTTTCGTTCACGATAGGCTTTCTGTTTTCGAGCATTTCTAACTTTCTGACATTCTTCAGAATCACAAAATTCCTGTCTGTTACTTTTCCTTATTATAAATTTGCCACAGTTATGGCAGCATATCATAATGCCTTCTGGTCTTGAATCATTATTGACTCTATTTTCAAGAGCAGGGTCTTCTGAAATCATTCTTGCGAGAGTGTACCACGCTATATCAAACACGGAATCAATATCAGCAGAAAATTCATATCTTCCGGTAGCAGAATTAAGTTTTAACTTCATATTGAATTCCGGGATAAAGTCTGCAAGCGTTTTCCGAAGCTCGTCATAATCATCATAGGGATTATTGTTAAAATCAAACGAACCTTCCGGTGGTTGTTCTACAGGATGTTCTTCTATGTACTGATTAGTACGCATCATGGTTTCCAACAGTTCCGGAGGAGTGTTTGGTTCACCAACTACATCATCCGGTACTTCGGGAACTGCATGTTTGTATTTCTCAAAGTAGGAGTAACTTTCAAAGTATTGTCCTTCTTCATAAAGATTATATGCTACATCATCTTCGGCAAATAGAATTCCTTCAAGTGCAACATAGAATCGGACGGCATTATAAAGTTTTCCTAAATCATTCATAAATCTGTCAATCTCAAAGATTCCATCATGCTCGACCATTTCTGCGTCAATGGTATTGATATCAAAATTTTCTATAAGTTCTGAGTAGATAAAGTCAATGCTGTAAGGATGCATATTCTCCATGCACCATCTGACTATAAGTTGTTCTTTAGGAATCTTGTTCTCAAAGCTGTCTATTACCTTTGCAAGATTACATAGGCTTACAAGGATTCCTCGTCCTGTCAGAGTATCATCATTAGGAAATGTTGGTTCTTGCCCCTTCTTGCATACGGGATAGGCACAGTAATCTTTTCCATCATAGCTGATATCATAACTTGCAAATCTGAATGGGTGATATATGAGTTGTCCGATACCACCTATTTCTTTTGAACCCAATATGTCTGTTGTTTTATCTGCCTTAGACGGAATATAGTCTCCGTTCCAGTTAAATGGCATCTTCTCACCTCACAAACCTATCGTTAATCCGTAACCGTTACCGTTAGTTCTTAGACTTCGGTTATATTATATACTAAAATACTCTTGAAAACAACAAAAATCTTTACAAAACAGTACAACAGATTTTTGAAATCGCACCTTGAAAACTTCATCCCGTTCTCACTTCGTAAGTCGGTGCTAACTGCCGGGACTGGTAACCTGCCAAGAGCGGTTGTGATGAAACTGCATTGTGATGAGACGGACACCAAAATAACTAAGATTGGAGGAATCGTAATGGAAAAGACAACCATGAGTGTTCAGAAATTGTCTGCACAGATGGGGATTTCACTTCCGAAAGCCTATGAGCTTGTAAAGGAACCGGGATTTCCAACTATCAGAATCGGAGCAAGAATCTTAATTCCGATTGAAGCCTATAAGGAATGGCTTGTCAGAAGTTCCTTAAATAAATAACAGGAGAATCAAGATGAAGGGGGTGAGCATGATGGGAGATATGACAGTGGAAGAATTAAAGGAAAAAAAGCTGTGGTTCTTATGGTCAACCAAGCCTGCAAAGAATGGAAAAGTAAGTTTAGTGAACAGACAGGAGAGCCATATGTCAGTGTGCCACTGCTTGCAAAGTATGTAAGAGAACACCTGCAATATATTTTAGTCAGGGACAATGGCAAACAGGCACTTTTGAAATATGCATATGAAGGTGGTTGTTACAGACTTTATGCCGACAATATGTTCCTTGGAATTATCAAGAGATATATTGCTGATTATGACGAGAAACTTGTGAAGATGAGTAAGGTCAATGAAGTGCTTCAGCATATTTCCACAGACTGGATAGGTTACAATTAACTGGACAGATTTTTTAAGGTCATATAATCTATAATAAATACACAAAGGAGCACTCATTATGACCGAACCAAAACAACGAAGAAAACCTCGTAAATATACCGATGAATTCAAACAGCAACTGGTGGAACTATATCGTTCCGGCAAACGCAGATGCGATATCTGCCGTGAATATGACATTGCTACTTCCCTGTTTGACAAATGGGTAAAGCAGGCATCCAATTCTGGCTCTTTCCATGAAAAAGATAACCGGACTCCAGAGCAGGAAGAACTGATCCGGCTTCGGAAAGAAAACCAGCAGTTAAGAATGGAAAATGATATTTTAAAACAAGCGGCGCTGATCTTAGGACGAAAGTAAATGTGATCAAAGCAAATGCTCACAAATACTCTGTATCAGCAATGTGCCGCGTCCTACAGGTAAACAGAAGCACTTATTATTATGAAGCAGCAACAAAAAAAGATGAATCAGAACTTACTGCAGACATTCAGGAAATTTTTAGAAAAAGCCGGAACCATTATGGTACACGAAAGATCAAGAAAGAACTGGCTGATTGCGGGAAACAGGTATCAAGACGCAGGATTGGACGGATCATGAAGCAGGAAGGTCTGATATCAAGCTATACTACAGCTCAGTTTAAGCCGTAAAAAGACAGATGTAATAAATCAAAAGTGGCAAATGTGTTGAACCGACAATTTCAAAACCAGCCATACCGTAATGTGGTGGTAAGTGATTTAACTTATGTAAGGGTAGGAAACCACTGGAATTATATCTGTGTACTGATAGACCTTTTTAACAGGGAGATCGTTGGATACAGTGCAGGAGAACATAAAACAGCAGAGCTTGTAAAACAGGCATTTAGGAAGGTAGAAGGCAATCTGTCGGAAATCCATATCTTCCACACAGACCGGGGAGATGAATTTAAAAATGAGACGATTGAGGAACTGTTAGAAACGTTTCATATAGAACGTTCCCTGAGCCATAAGGGATGTCCTTATGATAATGCAGTGGCAGAAGCTACGTTCAAGGTCATTAAAACAGAATTCGTGTGGAATGAAACATTCCATACACTAGAAGAACTGAAGATAAAACTATGGGATTATGTAAACTGGTATAATCATCACCGTATACATTCCTCCCTAGGGTATCAAACGCCTGTACAATATCGGGAAAATAACCTAAAAAAATTTGTCTGAAAAAGTGTTGACAATCCAGCTGTATGACGAAAGTGGACAGGTACACTACTGCATTGATGAAACTCTGCGTCGCAGATTAGAAACAAAGCTGATCACAAAGATATTGGCTTTTGAAGTTGCATAACAGGCGGTTAGCATTGTCCCTTTCCATTCGCTAATTGCTGCGTATGCATCTTGTACCTTGACAACTGAATATTTTTTGCATACAGGACGTGAGGATATGTGGAGCCACTAGGTAGATTCGCCAAGATGTACCTGCTCTTTGATAGGAGTGAATGTGAAGAAATGTTGAAATATTACATTGAAGCAAAGGTATGGAGCGAGAAGAATTTGGCAAAATGTGTAGCAGTTGCACAGGGCGATGAAGCATATCTGTGATAATGATACTTCCGGAGAGATCCGGTCAATTTGAATGACGGTGCAAGACCGATGTGGGCAGAGTAATGACCTGCCACCTGTATGGATTTTTTGTTGTCTGCTGATGAGAGATAGGAGCATGGGTTCCTGTTTGTCATGGGCAGATAAAGTGTTGCCTATTATGAGAAAGATGGAGGTGTTGAAAATAGATAATACAGAGGCAAAAGTGAAAGGAAAGATGGTTCCAATATGGAAGAAATATATGCTAACAGTCGATGAGGCTGTTCAATATTTTGGAATTGGTGAAAAGAAGATAAGGATGCTGATTTCTGAAAATACTGATACTGATTATTGTTTTACGGTGCAGGTTGGGAATAAATCGTTGATTAATCGGCATAAATTTGAAGAATTTCTTAATCAAACCACTTCCTTGTAGAAATGAAAAATACAAAACCTTATCACTTTAAAGTAGTAAATTCCACCCTGGTATGATATAATATGGTTGTCGTGCTAGGGCTTCTTAGTAGAAAGGAGCAAAGACGTTTGAGTGAAAGAAATCGCAATCAGAAAAGACGTGATAAAAAAGGACGTATTTTACGAAACGGAGAAAGCCAGCGAGCGGATGGAAGATATGCATTTGTTTATACAGACTGCTTTGGAAAACAGAAATTTTTTTACAGTTGGAAGTTGGAATCGACAGATCCTCTTCCGGTAGGAAGAAGACCTTGCCAGTCACTTAGAGAAAAGGAAAAAGTCATATTAAGGGATATAAATGATGGCATTACTCCTTATGGTGATAATTTGACAGTTCTTGAGTTGGTAAAAAAGTATATTGCTCAGAAGACTGGGGTTCGCCATAATACAGCTGCGAATTATAATTTTGTTATCAACATTATTAAGAAAGAGGAATTTGGAGCATTAAGGATTGATAAGGTAAAACTATCAGATGCAAAAGCATGGTTGATTAAGCTTCAGGCAGATGGTAGGGGATATAGCACCATTCATTCAGTTCGTGGAGTGGTAAGACATGCTTTTCAAATGGCTGTAGACGATGATTTGATTCGTAAAAATCCGTTCGAGTTTCAACTATGTACAGTAGTTGTAAACGATAGTATAACAAGAGAAGCCATAACCAGAAAACAAGAGAGAAAGTTCTTGGAATTCATTAAGAATGATGAGCATTACAAACGATACTATGATGGTATGTTTATCCTCTTTAAAACCGGACTTCGTATTTCAGAGTTCTGCGGATTGACACTTTCCGATATTGATTTTGAAGAAAAGCAAATCAGTGTAAATCATCAGCTTCAAAGAACCAGAGATATGAAGTATGTTATTGAAGATACCAAAACGTCAAGTGGAACTAGAATCATTCCTATGACTGAGGAAGTGTATGAATGTTTTAAGCGTATTGTTGAAAATCGTAAAAAGCCCAAGAAAGAACCTGTGATTGATGGATATAAGGGATTTCTGTTTTTAGATAAGAAGGATATGCCGGAAGTTGCTTTACATTGGGAAAAGCATTTTGAGTGGGCATTGGCTAAGCATAATCGAATCTATCAAGAGCAGTTACCAAAAATCACGCCGCATGTTTGCAGGCATACTTACTGCAGCAATATGGCAAAAAGCGGGATGAATCCTAAAACGCTTCAGTATCTTATGGGACATTCAGACATTGGGGTAACATTGAATACATATACGCATCTGGGAGCAGAGGATGCCAAGGAAGAACTTGGCAAATATGCTAAGATGGCTTAAAAGATTAAGAAAATTGATACAACTAAAAGATAACCTAAGTGGAAAAAGTCTTTAGTAAAATGAGAAAATTAAGCTGTTTTACTAAGATTTTTACTAAATTTGGATGACAAGATATACGAATTTATGCCATGATATGCGACGAAAACGAAGAAAACAATCTATCACAGCAAATCGTAGAAAGTGGTGTAAAATCAAGGAAAATCAGTATTTTCAAGGAGTTTTTAAGGCATGATAAAAATATTATTTATTTGCCACGGCAACATCTGCCGCTCCCCCATGTCCGAGTACCTCCTAAAGGATCTGGTGGAAAAACAAAACCTCACTTCCCACTTCGAGATCGCTTCCGCTGCCACCAGCAGCGAAGAAATCTGGAACGGCACCGGCAATCCGATCTACCCGCCGGCGCAGGCGGAGCTGAGAAAGCATGGGATCGGGAAAACAGCATACACAAATTTTTCAAAAAAACGTGCACGGCAGGTAACAAAAGCAGATTACGGGTATTATGACTATCTGCTCTGTGCAGATGCAAACAACATCAAAAACACCATACGCATCACGGGACAGGATGTCGATGGCAAGATAAAACTTCTTTTGGACTTTGCTACGGATCCCAAAAGAAAAGGAAAATCCATTTCAGATCCATGGTATTCCGGCAGGTTTGACGAGACCTACCGGGATGTTGTTTGCGGTTGTGAGGGACTGCTCGCATACTTGAAAGAAACAGGGCAGATCTGATAAAAAAATATTGAGAAAGACAGTGTCGATGATATCTGTCCGTATCTGCCACGAAAGTCAGTCAGACCAAAATCTGACAATGAAAGGGTGGAATCGGTCAGAACAGGAGACACTGTTTTTTTATTGCCCAAAAGTAACAGAAAAAATATTTTCGCATATTTTCGCCTGAAGTCAATACCCGAATAATTCATAAAAATCAATTTGCAAAATTGGTCAAACAGACGAAAATAGAATTAAAATACGAAAACAACTTGTATAAATCAACGAATAAATATAAGATATAGAAGTACGAAAAAATACGAAAATTTGAAAGAGGGGGGAGAGGGACATGTATAAGACCGGTTAGTGATCTTATCCATAAACAGGGGTATGATTGAAAATCCAAAATGGGGGACTTTGAAAAATGAGAAACAAAAAGATTTTACAGAAGGCCGCTAAGAAATCACTTAGCTGGCTTTTAATTTTAGGTATGCTGGTAACGTTACCAGAGACGCCGGGAGCCATATCTGCAGCGGCGGCGGAGCTTGAAACGGGGACAGAAGAAACGGTACATGAAGAATCCAGCGATGCAGATCGTATGGAAGAAACAAAAAATGCTGTGACAGAAAAAACTGGGGAAACAGAGACGAAAGCAGATACCGCGGTACAAGAAGAAACTGGTACAAGTCAGAGTCAGGAAACGAAAGAGCCGGAAACAGAGACCCAAGATGCAGAAGCAGAGAACGAAGATGCAGAAACAGAGGATGCGGAAGCAGCAGTAACAGAAGCAGAGACCCAAGATGCAGAAACAGAGGCACCTGTAACAGAAACAACGGAAGATGAGACTGAATTATCCGAGAAAACAGAAGAAACGGAAACAGAGCAGGAAGTGAAAGCTGTGGAAGGAGCAATGAACCTGACACTGCACATGGATAACAGTTCTGCAAAGTACAAAACGCCTGCACTTCAGTTCTGGGGAGATGATAACACAATCGTATCTGGTGCAACGGAAAAAAATAAGGAGATTACAGGTTGGGAAGACGCAGTAGGACAGCTTCTGACAGCGGATAAAGACGGAAAATTTTACAGTGTAACATTAAACGGTAATTTTACGGGATTCCAGTTTTTAGATTATGCAGATCCGTCAAAGAACACAGCAGGACAGGGATTTGTCAGCACTATGAAAGCATATACTGGTGACACTCCGACAGATCTCTATTACATCTGCAAAGACGGTAACTGGGGCTGGTATTTAGATGCAGCAGGCACAGAAGCGTTAAAAGAGCCGGAACTTGTTTATCTTACCATGCATATCAAACCGGAAACGAAATGGTCAAAGCCGGCAATGCAGCACTGGAATGACAAATTGACCATCACTGATACAAAAGGTCAGGAAACGATTACAGGATGGGGTGTTAAAGGAGATCTTTTCACAGCAGAAGAGAATGGATTTTACAAACTCACTGTCAAAGGAACATTCGGAGGCTTTCAGTTTGTAGATGCAGATAATGCGGATGATACAAAAACAGGTGACAATACTTACGACAAACTGTTGGATAAATTTGTAGCAGAAACGCCAACCGATGTATATTATATCCAGAAAGACGGCACCTGGAACTGGTACATGGATAAAGATGGAACAATTACACTTGCTTCCACAAAAGAGGTATCGGACCAGGCAGTCGACAATGCAGATGGAACTACCACATTCACGGCTGTTGCAGAAAATGTAAAAGATAAAGTAAAGGTTGTTTATGGTAAAAAATCAGAGGTGGAGGAAAAAGGAATTTCTGCATTAAAGACGGTTACCATGACAGCAGATAAAAATGTTGCAAATGCATATACCACGGATGCGATTTTCCTTGGAGATGATGCATTGGACATCGTATATTACATCGAAGTAGATGGTGTAAAAAAAGACATTGAAACATCCGCTGGTGTTACAGTGGGAGAAGATACATATCTTTCTTATACCAGGGATAAATTTACCGGCAGAATGGTCTGTGTACCGGGTACATTTCCTGGAAAAAGCTGGGATGCAGCATCAAATATAATGACATACATGGGAGAGGGGTTATATTCCTATACATTTAAAAATGTTCCGGCGGCAAATTACGAGTACAAGATTGCGATGGGTGACTGGAGCGAAAGCTATGGTGCAGGCGGTGCTGCAAGTGGATCGAACATTGCAGTAACGGTGACGGAACCACAGGATGTTACCATTTACTATTCAGATTTCAGCCACTATTCAAAATGCAGCATCGATTATAAGTTCGGGGCAAGCCTGTCATTGCAGGGAACAGGGATTCCGTCGGATACAAAATTTTCTGATAGCAGACTGACCGGAATTTACAGTGCGACTGTGGAAAATATGGAGGCAGGTACTTATTCCGATACAAAGATCGTATCGGATGATGAGACGGTTGAAATGGAAACATATACCGTAGATACCACAAAGGATGTGACATTCTATTACGATCCGGAATCTGGCATCTATTATTCAGATGCTTCCGACAAGGAGGTTGCAACGGAAAAACTGGTATTTGATTCTAAGGACACTGCCTACAAATCAGTATATGGTGCAGTGGCAACCGGGGAGGAAGTTACCTACTCCATCGATACCGGAGATGAAGTTACTGCAGTCAAACTGGTCGTAAAAGGCGTGGCAAAGAAAACACTTTCCATGAAAAAATCAGAGGGTGCGGAAGAGGGAAAACAGAGATGGTCTGTTACCACAAGCTATGACAGACTTGGAGAATATCAGTATTTCTTTGCAGTATACAATGAAACTGCAGTGGTAATGTATGGCGATGATGACGGATTTTATGGGACCGGTGTGGCAGCCAATCTGTTAAATCTTTTACCATATGATCAGATTGTATATCAGTCAGGTTATGAGACACCGGACTGGATGAAAAATGCAGTGATCTACCAGATCTTCCCGGATCGTTTCTATAATGGCGATGTGACAAACGATACCATCACTTCGGATGCAAGAGGTTCGGTACAGTATGAATATATGAATGACTGGTATATTTTACCGGAGAATCCGGAGCAGGTCACATTACATCCGGATACCTATCCGGCTTACGCATATAGGGGCGATGGAAACTGGAGCAATGAGATCTATGGTGGAGATTTAAAAGGTATTACAAAACGGATCGACTACTTAAAAGCACTTGGTGTTACCGTGATCTACTTAAACCCGGTATTTGAGTCCATTTCCAGCCACAGATACGATACAAGTGATTATAAAAACATTGATCCGATCCTTGGAACCCTCGGAGATTTTGAGGAACTCGTCAGTGTGGCAGAAGCGAACAATATGCATGTCGTATTGGACGGTGTATTCAACCATGTATCGGATGATTCTGTTTATTTTGACCGTTATTATGAGTATTTAGAGGATGGAACCGATACGATCGGTGCTTATCCTTACTGGGCATATGTATATGATGCCATGAGTGAGAAAAAGATTTCCCAAGAGGAAGCAGAAAAACAGGCAAAAGAGTATTTTACCGCAGAGTATGGAATTACAAACTATGATTATACCGCATGGTTTGATGTATTTTCAGATACAACCTTAAAAGATGACAATGAAGATGAAGTGTGCGATACCGTAGGACTTCGTGCCGGCAAACCGGTATACGGTTACGATGGATGGTGGGGTTATGACTCCATGCCGATCATCAAAGCGACAAACGGTTCTGAGTATCAGACCGGTACCTGGGCAGAAGAAGTGATCGGAAAAAATGAGACGAGCAAGACGGCAGATAACAGTGTGACACAGTACTGGCTGTCAAAAGGAATGGACGGATGGAGACTGGATGTTGCAAACGAGGTATCCGATGAGACCTGGCAGCATTTCCGTAAATCCGTAAAGGCACTTGACAGTGACAATGTGATCATTGGAGAGATCTGGACGGATGCAGTCAAATATCTGATGGGTGACATGTATGATTCTGTTATGAACTATATGTTCCGTGGAGCAGCAATCGCCTATGCAAAAGGCGGAGATTCAAAAGATGCGTTAAATACGCTGGAGCGTTTGAGAGAGCGTTATCCAAAAGAAGCATTTTATGCGATGATGAACCTTGTCGATTCTCATGATACAACACGTCTGTTATCCTATTTAGACGGTATTGATGATGACAGAAAACAGAAGGAAATTTCAGAGGCATTCCCGACTTATGAAAATACTTCAGATGAGGCAAAACAGAAACAGTATTTAGTTGCATTGATGCAGTTTACCTACGCAGGTGCACCGACCATCTATTATGGTGATGAGCTTGGCATGGTAGGCGCTGACGATCCGGATGACCGTCGTGCGATGATCTGGGGAGAAGGAAATGAAACTCTGGTAAAATGGTATGCAAAACTTGCGGCAATAAGAAGTAATTACAGCGCATTAAGAACAGGTTCCGTGGAGCCAGTATATGGCACGGATAACGAAATCCTGGGTTATGTGAGAAGCGATGCGGCAGATACCATGCTGGTTCTTATGAATAACAGTGGTGCGGACAAATCCGTGACGTTAAATGTGGCAGAACTTGGAATGACTGCGACAGAACTTGCAGATGTGATCACAGGAAACAGCTGCAGTGCAGCAGGCGGCAGTGTAACGGTAAATGTTCCGGCATACAACGGTGTGATCTTAACAGACAAAGATCATGTAAAACAGATTTCTGTGGATGAAGAAAACTTAAAACCTGGTTTTGATCCTGCATACAAGATTAAGGCAGAAGAACGTGCAGTCAAAGTAACAGGAGTTTCACTGAAAAAGACAGAGATTACTTTACAGAAAGGAAAGACAGCAAATATTTCTGAAAATGTAGTAGTAGCACCGCAGAATGCAACAAACACAGCAGTAAAATACAAGACTTCTGACAAAACAGTTGCTTCAGTTGACAAAGATGGTAATGTAACTGCAAATGCCAAAGGAACTGCAACAATTACCGTGACAACAAAAGACGGAATGTTTACATCAGAATGTAAAGTAACTGTAGGAGATCAGGTACAGGCAGCGAAGATCAAATTAAACAAGACAAAACTCAGCCTGAAAAAAGGAAAAACATATACCTTAAAGGCAACAGTCACTCCGAAGGATTGTACGGATAAATCCGTGAAATGGAAATCTTCCAAATCCTCTGTTGTAAAAGTAGATGCAAACGGAAAAGTAACTGCAAAGAAAGCAGGAACCGCTACAATTACAGCTACCACAAAGAATGGTTTAAAGGCAACCTGTAAGATCACGGTTACAGATCCGGCAACCAAAGTATATCTGACACCGGCGATGAGTATCAAAAAGGGAAGTTCCGTAAAACTGACAGCATCTGTATTTCCGAAGACAACGACAGATAAACTTACATGGTCTACATCAAACAAAAAGGTAGTGACAGTAACAAAGAGCGGTAAGATCAAAGGAGTCAAAACAGGAACAGCTACGATTACAGTTAAAACAACAAGTGGAAAGAAAGCAACCTGTAAAGTGACCGTTGTAAAGAGTAATAAGAAGTCAGCAGGTATTAAACTGAGTGCAAAGAAACTGACATTAAAGCAAAATGCAACAAAACAGCTGAAAGTTACTCTTGATAAGAATGCAACGGACAAAGTGACATGGAGCAGTTCTAACAAGAAAGTAGCTACAGTCGATAAAAATGGTGTTGTAACGGCTGTAAAGAAAGGTACTGTAACGATTACCGCAAAGACATCAGGTGGAAAGAAAGCAACCTGTAAAGTGACGGTAAAAGTACCGGCAACCAAGGTAAAATTAAACAAAACCAAGGCGACTGTTGCAAAGGGCAGGACTCTGACCTTAAAAGCGACTATGACACCTTCTTCCTCAACAGATAAACTTACCTGGACGAGTTCCAACAAAAAAGTGGCAACAGTTGATAAGAATGGTAAAGTAAAGGCGCTGAAAAAAGGAACAGCCACGATTACTGTAAAAACTGCAAGTGGAAAGAAAGCAACCTGCAAAATTACTGTAAAATAATGTTGGTGCATCAATAAAAATGCAGCATAAAACAAAAAAAGTTGCAAAAAAATATTGCAAAGAAGAAATCTATGTGGTATAAATGTTACAACGTTAAAACAGTAAAGCGATGAAAGAGACTCTGATCTTCAGACGTCGACAGGAATACAGCGTCACCGACTGAGAGCGCTGTTTGAAAGAGAAGGTCAAGGGAACACTCTGGAGCAGACTGATTGAACAGGAATTTGCACGAGCGGTTGATCTTAAAAACAGCGGCAGTGGATCGAAAGTAGGTCAGTACGTGGGTGCGCGTTAAGCACAGAGAGCGGAAAGATAATGGTAACGACATTATTTTTCAATGCGGGTGGTACCGCGGGATACTAAGAGATTTCGCCCCGGAAAAGCATATGCTTTTCCGGGGTTTTTTGTATTCATGATAATAGAATGTTCGCGGAGCGTGCATTCTATTATTTGTTGAAAATCTGAAAGACAGAGTTTTGTTTTTCAAAAAGGTTCCCGTCCCGCACCTTATCATATCTAAAGGAGTGTACAGAATATGGAATTCATGACAGGTGTAAACAAAAAGGAAACCTTAGAGATCGGTGATTTACTGACCGGCAGCTATGAGGGAAAAAGTGTAAAAGTAAACGGAGCAGTGCATACCATCCGTGATATGGGTGAAGTTGCATTTATCGTCTTAAGAAAGAGAGAAGGACTGCTCCAGTGTGTTTACGAAGAAGGAAAAACACAGTTTGACTTAAAAGATTTAAAAGAGGCAGCAACGATTGAGGTGGAGGGAACCGTAAAACCGGAGGAACGTGCACCACATGGATTTGAGATCCGTCTGGATAAGATCACGGTATTATCGGAACCGGCTGCACCGATGCCGCTTGCAATCTCAAAATGGAAATTAAATACTTCCTTAGAGGCTAATTTAAACAACCGTGCGATTGCACTTAGAAATGTCAGGGAGCGTGCAAAATTCCGTATTCAGGAAGGTGTGGTACGGGGATTTCGTGATTTCTTATACAGTCAGGGATTTACAGAGATCCATACACCAAAGATCGGTGCAAAAAGTGCAGAGGGTGGAGCAAACCTGTTCCGTCTCGAATATTTCCACAGACCGGCAGTTTTACAGCAGAGTCCTCAGTTTTACAAACAGATGATGGTCGGCGTATTTGACCGGGTATTTGAGACGGCGCCGGTATTCCGTGCAGAAAAACATAATACCAAACGTCACTTGAACGAGTACACCAGCCTTGATTTTGAAATGGGATATATTGATGGATTCGAAGATATCATGGCGATGGAGACCGGATTTTTGCAGTATATGATCGCACTGCTCAAAAAAGATTATGCAGAGGAACTTCGGTTATTAGGCGTCACACTGCCGAACGTCGAAAAGATCCCGACCGTGCGGTTTGATGAGGCAAAAGAAAAAGTAGCGGAAAAATATCACCGTCAGATCAGAAATCCATACGATCTTGAACCGGAGGAGGAAGCACTGATCGGACAGTATTTTAAAGAAGAATATGATGCAGATTTCGTATTTGTTACGCATTACCCATCCAAGAAACGTCCGTTTTATGCCATGGATGATCCGGCAGATCCGACGTATACGTTAAGTTTTGACCTCTTATATCAGGGACTTGAGATCACGACCGGCGGACAGCGTATCCACGATTATAACAGGCTGATGGAGAAAATTGAAAAACGTGGTATGGAGTCTGAGGGAATGGAACAGTACTTATCCGTATTTAAACATGGCATGCCGCCACATGGTGGACTTGGAATCGGATTAGAGCGTCTGACCATGAAATTAGTCGGTGAGGACAATGTTCGTGAAACCACTTTATTCCCTCGTGATTTAAGCAGATTAGAGCCGTAATCAGGTTAGAACAGATGCAAAGAATCCAAAACAAAATAATTTTAGATCCATATCAGGTTCAAAATTGAATGTAAATTGAGTTTTGCAAACAGGGATCATATGAATGAAAAAGGAGAACAGCCGTGAAACATTTGGGAACAAAAACAATCGAAACAAGACGTCTTGTTTTAAGACGATTTACACTTTCCGATGCAGAACCGATGTACCGTAACTGGGCATCGGATCCGGAAGTGACAAGATATCTGCTGTGGCCTGCACATGAGAGTGAAGAAGAGACGAAAGGCATTTTAAAAGGCTGGATCGCTGCATACGATAAAACGGAAAAATATGAATGGTGTATCGAATTAAAAGAGATCGGTGAGGCAATCGGCAGCATTGGTGTCGTAGCTGTCAATGAAAAAGTGCAGTCCATGGAAGTCGGTTATTGTTTAAGCTGTGACTACTGGAATAAAGGAATCATGTCAGAAGCATTAGAGGCAGTGGTAGAATACTTGACTAACGAAGTTGGGGCACGCAGGATCGAGGCGCGATGTGATACCAGAAATCCGTACTCAGCCAAAGTGATGGAAAAGTGTGGCCTTAAATATGAAGGAACAGCGATTCAGGCTGAGTGGAACAATTCCGGAGCCGGGGATGTTGCTTATTATGGTCTGGTGGTTGGACCTGTGATCGTAGAAGAACCGGAAGAAGCTGAAGAACCGGGAATCGAGGAAGAGGAAGAAATTCCGGCAGTTAAGACCGGACGCAAAAACGAAATCTCAGACGAGACGATCGAGTATGTCGGAATCCTTGCAAAATTAGAGCTGAATGAGGAAGAAAAAGAGCATGCCAAGAAAGATATGGAAGAAATGCTCAACTATATTGATAAATTAAACGAACTTGATACCACAGGAGTGGAACCTATGTCACATGTATTTCCGGTAAACAATGTATTCCGGGAAGATGTAGTGACAAACGGAGACGGCAGCAAAGAGACGCTTTTGAATGCACCGGCACAGAAAGACGGTGGATTTAAAGTGCCAAAGACAATTGGAGATTAATCAGATTGCTCAAAGAACATTTTGTGCAGCAGGCAAAGAAAATGTTCGGATAAAAAGCAGGAGCAGGAATGGAGATTTATATGAACATTATGAGTTTGACTGCCGTGGAACTCGGCAAAAAGATAAAAGCAAAAGAAATCTCAGTAGAAGAAGCTGTTATGGCTGCATTAGATGCCATCGAGAAAAAAGAAAAACTCGTAAACAGCTTTGTGACGGTAGATAAAGAAGGTGCACTGAAACGTGCAAAAGAAGTACAAAAACAGATTGATGACGGCATTTTGACTGGACCGCTTGCAGGTGTTCCGGTTGCCATTAAGGATAATATGTGTACGAAAGATCTGCTTACCACCTGTTCTTCTAAGATTTTATATAACTTTATTCCGACCTACACGGCAGAGGCAGTTTTAAATCTGGAAAAAGCAGGGGCAGTTATTTTAGGAAAGACCAACATGGATGAGTTTGCCATGGGAAGCACGACAGAGACGTCCGCTTACGGTGAGACAAAAAATCCATGGAACACAGAGCATGTGCCGGGCGGTTCTTCGGGCGGTTCCTGTGCGGCGGTTGCAGCAGAGGAATGTGTCTTTGCACTTGGATCAGATACTGGCGGTTCCATCCGTCAGCCGAGTTCTTTCTGTGGTGTGACCGGAATCAAGCCGACCTACGGAACGGTATCACGTTACGGACTGATCGCCTATGGTTCCTCTTTAGACCAGATCGGACCGGTCGCAAAAGATGTGACAGACTGTGCCACGATATTAGAGGCGATCGCTTCTTATGATACGAAGGACTCCACTTCCGTGAAAAGGGAGGATTATGATTTTACCAAGGCGCTGGTGGATGATGTCGCCGGAATGAAGATCGGTATCCCACGCGATTATTTCGGGGAAGGCTTAGACCCGGAGGTAAAAACAGCAGTTTTGCAGGCTGCAGAGGAATTAAAGAAAAAGGGCGCCATCGTGGAAGAGTTTGATTTAAGCCTGGTAGAATATGCGATCCCTGCATATTACGTTATCGCCTGTGCAGAGGCAAGTTCGAACCTTGCAAGATTTGACGGTGTCAAATATGGTTACCGTACCAAAGAATACGAGGGACTTCACAACATGTACAAAAAATCCCGTTCCGAAGGATTCGGGCCGGAGGTAAAACGCCGTATCATGCTTGGCTCTTTCGTGCTGAGCAGCGGTTATTATGATGCATATTATCTGAAAGCACTCCGCACCAAGGCGTTGATCAAACAGGCATTTGATAAAGCATTTGAAAAATATGATGTCATTTTAGGACCGGCAGCACCGACCACTGCACCAAAATTAGGACAGTCTTTAAGTGATCCGATCAAGATGTATTTAGGAGATATTTACACGATTTCCGTAAATCTTGCCGGCTTACCTGGTATTTCACTGCCGTGCGGCAAAGATAAAAACGGTCTGCCGATCGGGTTACAGCTCATTGGAAACTGTTTTGAAGAGAAGAAGATCATCCGCGCGGCATATGCATTTGAACAGACAAGAACCTATGAGCACAGCCCGCTTGCATAGTCCGAAAATGGAGGAATAGACATGAGTAAAATATATGAAACTGTCATTGGACTTGAGGTCCATGTTGAGTTAGCAACGAAAACAAAAATCTTCTGCGGCTGTTCCACAGCATTCGGCGGTGCACCAAATACACATACCTGTCCGGTGTGTACCGGTATGCCGGGTTCTCTTCCTGTATTAAACCGTCAGGTGGTGGAATATGCGATGGCAGTGGGAATTGCCACAAACTGCAGCATCACCCAGTACTGCAAATTTGACCGTAAGAACTATTTTTATCCGGATAATCCGCAGAACTATCAGATTTCCCAGCTATATCTGCCAATCTGCAGAAACGGCGGTGTTGAGATCGAGACGGCAGCCGGAAAGAAGATCATTGGTATCCATGAGATCCATATGGAGGAGGATGCCGGAAAACTTGTACATGATGAGTGGGAAGATGTCTCCATCGTAGATTACAACCGTTCCGGTGTACCGCTGATTGAGATCGTATCCGAGCCGGATATGCGTTCCGCAGAGGAGGTTATCGCATATCTTGAAAAACTGCGCATGATCATCCAGTATCTTGGTGCTTCCGACTGTAAATTAAATGAAGGTTCCATGCGTGCCGATGTCAACCTGTCCGTCCGTGAAGCCGGCGCAAAGAAGTTTGGAACCCGTACCGAGATGAAAAACTTAAACTCCTTTAAAGCGATTGCAAGAGCTATCGAGGGAGAGCGTGCACGTCAGATCGAGTTACTTGAAGCTGGCAGAAAAGTAGTCCAGGAGACACGCCGCTGGGATGATAATAAGGAATCTTCCCATGCAATGCGTTCCAAAGAGGACGCCCAGGATTACCGTTATTTCCCGGAGCCGGATCTTGTGCCGATCGTGATCAGTGATGAGTGGATCGCAAAAGTAAAGGCAAACCAGCCGGAACTCCGCACGGAAAAATTAGAGCGTTACCAGAAAGAATTTGATCTTCCAAAATACGATGCCGAGATCATTACCGGACATAAGAAATTTGCGGATCTGTTTGAGGCGGCAACCGAGCTCTGCGGAAAACCGAAAAAAGTGTCCAACTGGATCATGGTGGAGACGATGCGCCTGTTAAAAGAAAATAACATGGATCCGGAGGATATCCGTTTTTCACCGGTCAACCTTGCAAAATTGATCAATCTTGCCGATTCCGGTTCCATTACAAACACGGTCGCAAAGGAAGTATTCGAACTGATCTTTAAAGATGACATTGATCCGGAAAAATATGTTGAAGAGAAAGGCTTAAAGACAGTCAACGACGAGGGTGCACTCCGTGAGACAGTACAGAAAATATTAGCAGAAAATCCACAGTCGGTTGAGGATTACCATAACGGCAAAGAAAAGGCAATCGGATTCTTAGTCGGACAGACCATGAAAGCCATGAAAGGAAAAGCAAACCCGGCGCTTGTGAACCAGATATTAAAAGAGTTACTGTAAGGTATTATATTTGATACCAACATCATGTGTATAAAAATATGAGGACTGAAAAAAGTCCTCATATTTTTGCGATAGCTTGACAATCTTGTTTATGCGTGCATATACTAAGATAATTGCGAAACTCATTCATGAACTGGCGATGTTGTGGAAAATTGACAGATGAAAAAGAAAGTGCTGGGGAGCCGTCGGTACTTAGTGACCGTATTTTGGTCACTTAGTATCCGCTACGAGCGACACGCAGCGAGAGCGTGCTTTCGTTTCAGCTGTCAATTTCCCACAACGTTCACAGCCTAAAGCAGAGTTTCGCCCAGGTAACTGTTTTATTGAATAGCATGGAAAGAAGGAGCAAAATGACCTATCATTTATCCGACGAGCAGGAAAAATACTTTTATGACACCTTAGAGGAACTCTGTAGGCAGTCCCGCTTGTTAGAGTCTCATCGCTATATGCAGCATGGTGACACCAGTGTATTTCGCCACAGCGTGTCGGTTGCATATTTCAGCTACTATCTGGCACTGAAAATGAATGCACCTGTGGATATCCACTCGCTGATCCGTGGTGCGCTGCTGCATGATTATTTTCTATATGACTGGCACGAAAAAGATGCGTCACATAAATGGCATGGATTTCATCATGCCAAAAAGGCGTGTGAGAATGCCACCCGTGATATCCCGGATCTGAACGAGATAGAGAAGGATATGATAAAATGTCATATGTTTCCATTAAATATCGTTCCGCCAAAATATATGGAAGGCTGGATCTTATGCTGTGCAGATAAGATCTGTTCCGGGGCAGAAACCGTGAAAGGACGCCTGCCGGAGCATATCGTTCTGCCGTGGAGGAAACAGATTCGTTCAGAATTATAGAATGTTTGTGAGTTTGACCAAAAATGGAGACTAAAACGGGCATATATAAAGTTTTCGCTTTATATATGCCCGTTTTTCATGCAAAATGTTAGCCCTCCGCAAGATTTCCTGTGTAAAGCTGATAATATTTTCCTTTTTCTTCCATGAGTTTGTCATGGTTGCCGCGTTCGATGACACGTCCCTGCTCTAATACGATAATACAGTCACTGTTCTTGACTGTGGAGAGGCGGTGGGCGATCACGAAAGTGGTACGTCCTGCCATCAGTTTATCCATACCATCCTGAACGATCTTTTCTGTTCTGGTATCAATGGAACTGGTTGCCTCATCGAGAATCAGTACCGGCGGATCTGCGATCGCAGCGCGTGCGATAGCGAGCAGCTGACGCTGTCCCTGGCTTAAGTTTGCACCGTCACCGGTTAAAAGTGTGTTGTAACCGTCCGGCAACTGGTGGATAAAGGTATCTGCATTGGCAAGTTTTGCGGCTGCAATGACTTCTTCATCTGTGGCATCGAGTTTTCCATAGCGGATATTTTCCATTACGGTTGCAGTGAACAGGTGTGTGTCCTGAAGTACGATGCCGAGGGAATGACGCAGATCGTCTTTTTTAATCTTATTGATATTGATACCATCGTAGCGGATCTTACCATCCTGAATATCATAGAAACGGTTGATCAGGTTCGTGATCGTAGTCTTTCCGGCACCGGTACTTCCGACAAAAGCAATCTTCTGACCAGGTGTTGCGTAGAGGTCTACATTGTGGAGCACGATCTTATCCGGGTTATAACCGAAATCAACATCATCAAAGACAACATCGCCTTTCAGCTCGATATAATCGACACTGCCGTCAGCCTGATGTGTGTGTTTCCATGCCCACATACCGGTACGTTCTTTTGATTCGACGATCTGACCGTTTTCTTTTCTGGCGCGGACGAGTGTAACATAACCTTCGTCTGTTTCCGGTTCTTCATCAAGCAGCTTAAAGATACGCTCGGAACCGGCAAGGGCCATGACGATATTGTTGAGCTGCATACTAAGCTGGTTGACCGGCTGGCTGAAACTCTTATTATAGGTAAGGAAACTTGCAAGTTTTCCAAGGGTAAAGCCGCCGACACCGTTTAAGGCGAGCACGCCGCCGACTAAAGCGCAGAGCACATAGCTGATGTTACCGATCTGTGCGTTGACCGGCATTAAAATATTACCAAATTTATTGGCATTGTCTGCACTGTGGAAGAGCTGGTCATTCAATCTGTTAAAGTTTTCGATACTTTCTTCTTCATGGGTAAAGACCTTGACGACTTTCTGACCATTCATCATCTCTTCGATATAACCGTTGACCGTTGCGATATCTTTCTGCTGTGCGATAAAGTATTTTGCACTGAGTGCACCGATCTTTTTTGTGGCAAAAAGTGTGACACCGATCATAAGAAGTGTCACGATTGTCAACGGAACATTTAAGAGAAGCATGCTGACAAATACACTCACGATGGTGATGATACTGTTCAAAAACTGTGGCATACTCTGGCTGATCATCTGACGGAGTGTATCGATATCGTTCGTATAGGTGGACATGATATCTCCGTGATAATGTGTGTCAAAGTAGCGGATCGGAAGTTCTTCCATATGGGTAAACATGTCATCACGCAGATTCTTTAAGGTACCCTGGGAAACATTTACCATGATGCGTGTATATATATAGGAAGCAAGTGCTCCGATCAGGTAGAAAATGGCAACGTGCATGATAGCGTGCAGCAGACCGGAAAAGTCAGGATCTGCCTGACCGATGAGCGGCAGGATATAGCCGTCGATCAGAGTCTGCATAAACCAGGTACCCTGCACACTGGCGAGTACGGTAATGAAGATGCAGATCACGACAAGAATACAGTGAACTGCATAATTTTTCATAATGTAAGCGAGCAGACGCATAAAAAGTCTGCCGGGATTTTCAACTTTCGGACGTGGGCCTTTTGGACCTCTGCCACCCGGACCATGAACCGGTTTGGTATTTTTTTCTGCCATTATGCAGCACCTCCTTCATCGAAATCACCGCTTCCGCTGGTCTGTGATTCATAGACATCGCGGTAGATATCATTGGATTCTAATAATTCTTCATGTGTGCCAAAGCCATTTACAACACCGTTATCTAAAACGATGATGCGATCTGCATTCTGGACGGAGGAGATTCGCTGTGCGATGATGAATTTGGTTGTGTCCGGAATCTCTTCGGCAAAAGCCTTGCGGATCTTTGCATCGGTTGCGGTATCAACAGCACTCGTACTGTCATCTAAAATAAGTATTTTCGGTTTCTTTAACAGGGCTCTTGCAATACACAGACGCTGTTTCTGACCACCGGATACGTTGGTTCCACCCTGTTCAATGTAAGTGTTGTAGCCGTCCGGGAAGCGGTCGATAAATTCATCTGCGCAGGCAAGATGGCATGCGTGGCGACATTCTTCATCAGTCGCATTTTTATCGCCCCAGCGGAGGTTTTCATAGATGGTTCCGGAGAAAAGCACGTTGTTCTGCAATACTACGGAGACCTCATCGCGCAGGGTGTCAAGATCGTAGGAACGTACATCTTTTCCGCCGACGAGAACAGTACCTTTCGAAACGTCATAAAGACGGCTGATCAGGTTGACGAGTGAAGATTTAGAACTTCCTGTACCGCCGATGACACCGATGGTCTCACCGGAGTGGATGGTAAGATTGATATCATCAAGGATCGGTTTATCTGAGGTCTTGTTATAACGGAATGTTACATGGTCAAATGTGACACTGCCGTCGGCTACTTCGTAAACCGGATTTTCCGGGTTTGTGATATCACTTTTTTCATTTAAAACCTCACAGATACGCTCGGCACTTGCGATACTCATGGCTAACATAACGAAAACCATTGAGAGCATCATCAGACTCATCATGATGTTCATACAATAGGTAAGAAGACTCATCAGTTCGCCTGTGGTAAGAGAACCTGCAACGATCATTTTTGCTCCCAGCCAGCTTAATGCGATGATACAGCTATATACAGCAATCTGCATGACAGGGGAGTTGAAAGCGAGTACGCTTTCTGCTTTGACAAACATGTTATAAATATTTTTGCTTGCCTGTGTGAACTTCTTCTTTTCATAATCCTCACGGACATAGGCTTTGACTACACGGATCGCGGAGACATTTTCCTGTACCGATGCATTTAAGTCATCGTACTTTGGAAATACTTCCATAAAGTAATGATGTGCCCGTATTGTAATAAAGGCAAGGATCACACCAAGTACGATAACAGCGATCAGGTAAACGCATGCGAGTTTCGCATTGATGAAAAATGCCATGATCATCGCGCAGACTAAAGAGATCGGTGCGCGCACGCACATACGCAGCAGCATCTGATATGCGTTCTGCAGATTCGTCACATCGGTGGTGAGCCTTGTGACAAGACCTGCGGTGCTGAATTTGTCAATGTTGGAAAAAGAAAAGGTCTGTATATTTTCGTACATTGCTTTTCGTAAGTTGCGGGCGAATCCTGCGGAAGCACGGGCACCGTATTTTCCACCCATCGTTCCTGCAAACAGGGAAACACACGCGACAATGACCATACATCCGCCCATGACGTAAATATGGTGGATATCCCCGGCTTCCACGCCGTTATCGATGATCGATGCCATCATCAGTGGGATGATCGTTTCCATGAGTACTTCTAAGATCATGAAAACAGGAGTGAGGAAAGAATCTTTCTTAAATTCTTTGATCTGAGCTCCCAGAGTTTTTAACATAACATCACATCCTTTTCAAAAAATAATTGATTTTTATTTGTTAGTGTGCTAACAATATAGTTATAAGGCATAAAAAAAAGAATGTCAATGTAAAAAATAATATTATTTCAGCAGGAGATAAATCATGCATACAGATACGATAGGATATAAAATACGTTTGATCCATAACCAGATCCATAAGCGGATGGAGGCAAAAAAACAGGAGAATGAAAAAGAACCGCTTACGGGAATGCAGTGCTGGACGCTTGGATTTTTGAGGGATCATGATGGAAAGGATATCTATCAGAAGGATATTGAAACGGAATTTTCGGTATCGCGGGCAACCGCATCAAACATGCTTGCAGTCATGGAACGGAAAGGGTTGGTGCGCCGTGAGACGGTGGAGCATGATGCGAGGCTGAAGAAACTGGTGCTGACAGATAAAGCACGTACTATGGTAGAGAGGTCAGAGCAGGATATGCGTGAAATGGAAGCTCTTTTAGAGAAAGGACTGAGTGATGAAGAGGTAAAAGATCTTAAGAAATATTTAGACCGGATGCTTTTGAATCTGGATGTGGATATTGCCTGTCCGAAGAATTCTTTCTGTGGTGGCATGAAAAAATAGAAACACTAGATATTGTGGTTGATAATGCAGGATATACAAGTGAAAAAATGACGAAGAAATCACCTTAAATTTGGTAATAGTGAATAAAGACCGCGTATTTACTGGGGTTGCAACGATCGATTCTGCCCGGATATCATAAAAATGGGAAAATATATATGTTCCAAACACATTGACAAAGACACAATATATTGTATAATAAGTACTCGTAGGTTATGCGGCCGTTTGGGTATGGCAGGCAGCCATCAGTCAGAAACAGAAAGGGATTTGATCGGAAATGAAAATTATTAAAAGAAGCGGTATGGAGGATACCTTTGATATTAAAAAAATTGAGGCGGCGATCCGCAGAGCGAACAACAGCGTTATTGATTATGAGAAGCTGACGGACAAGCAGATTGACGAGATATCAAAAAATGTGGAAATTGCCTGTGAAAATATGAAGCGTTCTCCAAGTGTAGAAGAGATTCAGGATATGGTAGAGAACCAGATCATGAATCAGCGTGCATTTAATGTGGCGCGCAACTATATTACATACCGTTACAAACAGGAACTGGTGCGCAAATCCAACTCAACGGATGAACAGATCTTAAGTTTGTTAGAGTGTAATAATGAGGAAGTAAAACAGGAAAATTCAAATAAAAATCCAACGGTAAACAGCGTGCAGAGAGATTATATGGCAGGAGAGGTCAGCAAAGATATCACAAAGAGATTTTTGCTGCCGCCGGATATCGTGGAGGCGCACGAGCAGGGAATCATTCATTTTCATGATGCGGATTATTTTGCACAGCATATGCACAACTGCTGTCTGGTCAATTTAGAGGATATGCTTCAGAACGGAACTGTTATCAGCGAAACAATGATTGACCGTCCGAAGAGTTTCTCTACAGCATGCAATATCGCAACACAGGCAATCGCACAGATCGCAAGTTCCCAGTACGGTGGACAGAGTATCTCACTTTCCCATCTGGCACCGTTCGTACAGGTCAGCCGTGAAAAATACCGTAAACAGGTTCGTGCAGAACTTGAGGCGATCGGAGTTGAACCGACAGAGGATAAGGTGAAAAAAATTGCTGAGATCCGTGTAAAAGAAGAGATCAACCGTGGCGTACAAATGATCCAGTATCAGGTGATCACCCTGATGACAACAAACGGACAGGCACCGTTTATTACAGTATTTATGTATCTTGATGAGGTGCCGGAAGGCCAGCTTCGTGATGATCTTGCAGCCGTGATCGAGGAAATGCTTCACCAGAGAATCCTTGGAGTGAAAAATGAGCAGGGCGTGTACATTACACCTGCATTCCCGAAACTGATCTATGTCTTAGAGGCAGATAATATCCGCGAAGGTACGAAATACTGGTATCTGACAAAACTTGCAGCAGAATGTACTGCAAAGAGAATGGTTCCGGATTATATCTCAGAGAAGATCATGAAGAAGTTAAAAGACGGCAACTGTTATACCTGTATGGGATGCAGATCTTTTCTGACTGTTGACCGTACAAAAGAAAATTATGCAAATGCAAAGAATTATGTTCCGGGTAAGAAATATTATGGCAGATTTAATCAGGGAGTTGTTACGTTAAATCTTGTGGATGTTGCATGCTCTTCCGGAAAAGATATGGATAAGTTCTGGGAACTCTTGGATGAAAGATTAGATCTCTGCTACAGAGCGCTGATCATCCGTCATAAGAGACTGCTTGGCACACCTTCTGATGTTGCGCCGATCCTCTGGCAGAACGGTGCTCTGGCGCGCTTAAAGAAGGGAGAGACGATCGACAAACTGTTGTATGATGGATATTCTACGATTTCTCTTGGTTATGCGGGACTTTGTGAGTGTACCAGATATATGAAGGGTGTTTCCCACACAGAACCGGAAGGAACAGAATTTGCATTAAAAGTAATGCGTCGTCTGAATGATGCCTGCACGGAATGGAAAGAGAAGCACAATATCGATTTCAGTCTGTATGGAACACCACTTGAATCAACGACATATAAATTTGCAAAATGCCTGCAGAAGCGTTTTGGTATCATTCCGGGAGTGACAGATAAGAACTATATCACAAACAGCTATCATGTTCATGTGACAGAGAAGATTAATGCGTTTGATAAGTTAAAATTTGAGTCACAGTTCCAGGAGTTATCTCCGGGTGGTGCGATCAGTTATGTGGAAGTGCCGAATATGCAGAATAATATTGACGCAGTGCTTGCAGTGATGCAGTATATTTATGACAATATCATGTATGCAGAGTTAAATACCAAGAGTGATTACTGTATGGAATGTGGTTATTCCGGAGAGATACAGATCGTAAATGATAAAGACGGAAAACTCGTATGGGAGTGTCCAAACTGTGGCAATCGTGACCAGAATAAGATGAGTGTGGCGCGCAGAACCTGCGGCTACATTGGAACACAGTTCTGGAATCAGGGAAGAACACAGGAAATCAAAGAAAGAGTACTTCATTTATAAATAAATTATTGCGAAAAAGAACCGGATATCAACATTGATGTGCGGTTCTTTTTATGATAAACTGTAATGGTACTAAATCACTAAAATAATAATTTAACTTTGGAGGATAAAATGTTAGAAGCAGGAATCAAAGGACAGCATACAATTATAGTAGAGAAAGAAAATACGGCAGCAGTGATGAAAAGCGGTACATTAGCAGTATTTGCGACACCGGCAATGATTGCACTGATCGAGGAGACCGCATGGAAAAGTGTTGCAGATGAACTCGAAGAAGGATGTGTGACTGTGGGAACGAGCCTTAATGTAAAACATCTTGCCGCATCGCCGGTGGGAATGAAGGTGACCTGCAATACCACTTTGGTGGAAGTGGATAAAAGACGCCTTGTATTTTCTGTGGAAGTAGAGGATGAAACCGGGAAGATCGGGGAAGGAACGCATGAGCGTTTTATCGTACAGGCGGAAAAATTTCAGAATAAGGCGGACGCCAAGTTAAATAGATAGGAGGGAATATTGAATTTAGTTATTGGTTTACTGGTTCCTTTTCTGGGAACTTCATTAGGGGCAGCATGTGTTTTCTTTATGAAAAACGGGTTGAACCGTCTGGTACAGAAAGCACTGCTTGGCTTTGCATCCGGTGTCATGGTGGCGGCGTCTGTGTGGTCGCTGCTGATACCATCGATTAACATGTCAGAGACGATGGGAAGATTTGCTTTCCTGCCTGCAGCAGTTGGATTTATATTTGGAATTCTGTTTTTGCTGCTGATGGATAAGATCATTCCACATCTTCATATGAATGAGGAAAAGCCGGAAGGTCTGCCAAGCCACCTAAAAAAAACAACCATGTTGGTACTGGCTGTTACCCTTCACAATATACCGGAGGGGATGGCAGTAGGAGTCGTATTTGCAGGACTTTTATCAGGTAACAGCACAATTACGTTAGCGGGAGCATTTTCGCTGTCCATAGGGATCGCAATCCAGAATTTCCCGGAAGGCGCCATTATATCGCTTCCGTTAAAAAGTGAAGGAGGCAGTACGAAAAAGGCATTCTGGTATGGTGTGGCGTCCGGTGTGGTAGAGCCGATCGCAGCGGGGATTACGATCATATTAGCCGGAATTATTACACACATGCTGCCATATCTGCTGGCATTTGCAGCAGGAGCAATGATTTATGTGGTAGTGGAAGAACTTCTTCCGGAAGCATCAGAAGGAGAACATTCTAATATTAATACAATTGGATTTGCAGCAGGATTTCTGATCATGATGATATTAGATGTCGCATTAGGATAAGGAGCAAATAAATATGCAGAACGATTTAAGAGAACAGTTGATCAAACAATTTCCATCAGATGTGGTAGAGATACTGGATCAGAGCGGTAAACCATACTATGGCTGTCCGACCTGTAAGAGGGCAGTTACAGTAGGAACTGATAAATGTCCGGGATGCGGACAGGTGCTTGCCTGGGATCATATCCGCAAGGAAAACCAAAAAAAGGGGACGATGACAGCAGTGTTGAAATTTGAGGTGGCAGGCGATTTTACAAAGGGAGACTGCCGAAAATGTCCGCTTTCCTATATTGCAAAAGAAAAAAATGAAAATGTTTATGAATGTCCGTTGAAAATGCGTGCAAACTGTAAACTTGAGCTTATGTAGAAAGGAAATTCATGCGCGGTGTACAGATGGTCATTATAGCGGTCGGAGGCATTTTATTATTCTGGTTCTTCGCACCGCTGTTATGCAAAGGAATTTTTAATATAGGAACGGCGACCGGGATTCTGATCTCGTTATTCCTGTTATGTTATGGAATTTTTTTCGGGCGTATGAACAGGAGAGCTTTGATATTGTGGAATGGCAGGAAAACACACTGGATATGTGTTTTCCTGCTTGTCCTTGTACTTATAATGATTATGACAGTGTTGGCAGAGACATTTCTGATAATCTACTCAGCATTACACACTCCGCCGCAAAATACGACAGCTGTTGTTTTAGGATGCAGTGTAAAAGGTACAAAACCAAGCAGAATATTAGAGGAACGTATTGATGCTGCATATGATTATCTGAGTGTAAATAAAGATGCAGTATGTATTTTGTCCGGTGGCAGAGGACCGGGTGAAGATATCACGGAAGCACAGTGCATGTATGAAGTGCTGACAAAACGGGGAATCAGTGAAAATCGTCTGATTTTAGAAGAACGATCTACAACGACGGAAGAAAATTTAAAATATACCGGAGAAATTTTAAAAGACCGTGGACTTGATATGACTGTGACACTGGTTACCAGTGAATTTCATGAATATCGGGCGAATCAGATGGCAGCCAGGCTGGGAATGAAAAGTTACAGTACCCCGGCACATACATTTTTTGTATATTTTCCCACCTATTATGTGAGGGAACTGTATGGCATTTTATATTATGAATTGCGTCATTGGGATTAGTGTGGAAGTATTTTTATAAAAACAGTGCAGTAATAAAAAGTGGAATGTCAGAGAGAGGAAAAGATGCCAGGAAAATATTATGCAGTAAAAAAAGGAAGAAAACCGGGAGTGTACCAGAGCTGGGCAGAATGTAAAGCGATGGTGGACGGCTTTCCTGGAGCAGTATATAAGAGTTTTAAAACAAGAGAAGAAGCAGTGGCTTTTGCCAAAGCTGCGACATATACCGGAGCAGATGCTGCGCCAAAGCTGCGAAATGCAATGAAAAAAACAATACAGCAGGAAGATGGGGCGATGCCGTCTGTCTATGCGTTTGTGGATGGTTCTTACAATGTGGCAACGCATGTCTACGGATATGGCGGCTTTCTGATTCATGATGGCATAAAAGATGTGCTGCAGGGGAGTGATAAGGATGCAGAGATGGCAGCGATGCGCAATGTCGCAGGGGAAATCTGCGGCAGTATGGCTGCGATCAGAAAAGCGGTCGAATTAGGATTGCCGGAAGTAACGATTTATTATGATTACATGGGAATCGAAATGTGGGCAACCGGTGCGTGGAAGTGCAATAAAAAAGGGACAGCAGCATACCGTGATTATGTGGCATCGGTGAGAAATGTGATTGTGATCCGTTTTGTAAAGGTAAAAGGACATTCCGGTATCGATGGCAATGAGGAAGCAGATATGTTAGCAAAGCAGGCAGTGGGGAATGAGATATAAAACCGGAATCCGGGAGCAGATATATGGATAAAAAGTTAAAATATTATGATCTGATGGAGGACTTAAGAAAACAGATCGTTTCAGGAAAAATAAAGCCGGGAGAAAAACTGCCATCGGAAAATGAACTTTCCGGGACATATCAGGTAAGCAGACAGACTGTACGGAAAGCTCTGCAGATCCTTCAGAACGAGGGATATATTTATGCGGAACATGGACGTGGAACGTTTTGTTCGGAGATGGCGAGACGCACGGGTGAAACGAAAAATATAGCAGTGGTCACGACATATCTGTCTGATTATATTTTTCCGAGAGTGATCCAGGGAATTGATAAAGTCCTTACGGAAAATGGATATAGTATTCTTTTAAAGAATACAAGAAATTCCAGAAATATGGAAGCAAAATGTTTAGAAGAATTATTGCAGAAGGGAATTGATGGGCTGATCATAGAACCAAGCAAAAGTCAGATCTTCTGCAAACATATTAATTTATACCAGACTCTGGATGAATATCGGATTCCATATGTATTTATTCAGGGCAGTTATGCGCAGCTTGCAGAAAAGCCCCATATCCTTTTAGATGACTGCCTTGGAGGATATCTGGTTACAAGATATCTGATCTCACTGGGGCACCATCACATCATAGGGATATTTAAAGCGGATGATACGCAGGGACAGCAGCGGCACAAAGGGTATGTGCAGGCTTTACAGGAAGCAGGGATTGCGTATGACCCGGATAAAGTGGTATGGTTTTATACGGAAGACCGGAAAACGCATCCATATGAACAGATGTGTCATATGGCTAAGATGAGATGTGAGCATTTCTTTGACAGTGTGGTATCGTATAATGACCAGATTGCACTAGAGGTCATCCGGGCATTAGAGGATGAAGGACTTAAAGTGCCGGATGATGTTTCAGTGACAGGATATGATGATTCCTATCTTGCGTCAAGTGGAAAAGTACCGCTCACCACGGTGGCTCATCCACAGGAAAAATTAGGTGAAATGGCAGCAGAGCTTCTTCTTGGACTGCTGAAAGAGGGAAGTGTCCCGGAGTCAGAAAAGCAGATCCTTGTGAAACCAAAGCTGGTGATCCGGGAATCCTGTATATCCCGGAAAAAGGAGGAATAAAAGATGAACTATGCGCAGATCAAACCCTGTTCCATTGAGAATGGTACAGGTGTGAGGGTGTCTTTGTTTGTGTCCGGATGCAGACATCACTGCAAAGAGTGCTTTAATCAGGAAACATGGGATTTTTCCTATGGTAAACCGTTTACAGAAAATACGGAAGATGAGATCATGCAGGCGCTTGCACCGTCCTACATTGCAGGACTGACACTGCTTGGAGGAGATCCGGGGGAACCGGAAAATCAGCAGGGGCTTCTTCCTCTTTTACAGAGAATAAAAAAAGAACTGCCGGATAAAAATATCTGGGTGTACAGCGGATATCTGTATGAGGATTTTTTGCCGGGCGGAAGGGCATATTGTGAGGCATCAGAGCCTTTTTTATCAATGATCGATGTTATGGTGGATGGACCTTTTATTTTAGGGAAAAAGGATATTGGCTTAAATTTCAGGGGATCTTCGAACCAGAGAATCATTAATGTGCCTGAAACGAGAAAAAACCAGGAAATTATATTACTGATGGAATAAAGGAAAAGGGGAATAAGATGAAGTTTTCATGGAAAATGATTGCTGCTGCATTAAGTTATGCATTAGGTGTTCTGGGCTGGTGCTATGTTGGCGGTTATAAGATCCTGACTGGTCCGGTAAAGGGACTGATCCTTGCGCAGATGGCAGGAAGCATGTCTTTGGGACGACTGGCAGCTGCAGCGATTGAAGGATTTATATATCTTTCGTTAGCAGGCGGAGTCTGGTGCATTGGGTATATGTTAAGCAGTCATTTCAGGGAAGATTGAGAAATACATAGAGAGGAACGAAAAGAAAATGGTGTTTAGAGTGCCGTCATATTATAAAGAGTTCCGGTGCATTGCTGATAAATGTCCGGATAATTGCTGCAGAGGATGGGAAATTGATATTGATGAGGATACATTGGATTATTATAAGGATCTGAAAGGACCGATGGCAGAGAAAATCCGTGCATCGATCAGTGAGGATGGCAGTTTTGTGTTAAATGAAGAGGGATGGTGTCCGCTTCTGAATGAAAAGGGACTCTGCGAGGTATGTCTGACTTTGGGGGAGGATTCTCTGTCAGAGGTGTGTACGGAATATCCGAGATTTACGACGGAGTATCCGAAAACGAGAGAAAAAGTATTATGTCTTTCCTGCGGGGAAGTTGGGCGTATCGTCTTTTCAGATACGGAAACGATCGGATTTGACGAACAGATTCTTTCGGAAGATTATGATGAGTATGAGTGGGAGGAAGGGGATGATGAGCTTGCGGAGAAACTTGAAGCAGTAAGAGCACATGCGATCGGCCTGCTTCAGGATCGCACTCATTCCATAACAGAGCGCATCGCAATGTATCTCGATTATTGCTGTCAGATGCAGAAGGAGCTGTTTGAGACAGCGCCAAAAACGGAAGAACCGGAAAAGATCAGCCTTTACGAGGCATTCTTACAGCGGCTTTCGCAGTATGAGGAGCTTGAATCCATTGGTGATGCGTGGTCTGATATGGAAGATAGGCTGAAGAATTTTTATAATGAAGAAAATTATGAAAAGACGCACCGTGCTTTTATGGAGTCACAAAAGGAAAACGAGTATCAGTATGAACATCTGATGGTATATTATACTTTCCGTTATTTTATGAGGGCATTCTATGATAACAATCTGCTTGAAAAGGCGCAGTTTGCAGTTGCATCTTTTTTGATGGTGCGTGATATGGATGTCATGGTCTGGATGGAAAACGGACAGAAATTTGATCTTTCAGACCGTGTCGAAACAACGAAAGTTTATGCAAAAGAAGTAGAACATTCCGAAGAAAATATAGAAATGCTAGGAGAATCATTTTTGTTTGAAGACGTATTTTCCGTAAAAGGTCTGCTTGCACAGAACATGTAAAAAAATAAGCCGGGTGACAGGGCATCTGACAGCTTTCATAAGCTGACGGCCTGATCAACCGGCTTTTAGTATCTGCCTGTGAGAAAATGCAGGAAAGATACAGGCTTTTTCCCGGCGGCTTTTGTCTCATCGATATATTTCTCATAGAAAGAAACAACTTCAACGAAAGACATTGCCGGATCGATTGCATAAGTCATACAACACACCTCCTTATTTGTTTTCTATAATATAGCATAATGTATCGGGAAAATCAACAAAAAACAATTCGACATATTGTGCAATATATACAAAAACTGATGAGACGGACGAAAAACTGTACAAAAGCAGGAAAATAACAAGTGTGTATTTTTACTAGATTTCACATAATAAAATTGTATAATATTACTTGAGATTTAAAAAAGTGAACATTTTTCCAGAAATGAAACAGGAAAAATAAAAATATTATACAAAATATTTCTGACATAAGAAAAAGGGGAGACTATGGATCAGGGAGAAGCAGGCCGCAGACGTGAAGCGGAAAAAAGAAGATACGAGGCACGAAAAAGAAGACAGAAGAAACGGAAAAGACAGCAGATGTTTGCAGGCGGTGTCATGATCTTTACGGCAGTTATGTTTGTGGGAGTGATTTTATATGGTGTATGGCGCATATCCCACAGGACAATACAGACACAGGATGAGATCATTGTGGAGGAAACGAAATATATTGCGGACCGGCCGGATTTTTCTGTGCAGCTTTTAGATTATAATGAATTCTCAAGACCGGGAACGGCACTTGAAAAAATAAATGGGATTGTTGTGCATTATACCGCAAATCCGGGAACAACGGCGCAGCAGAACCGTGATTATTTTGAAGGACTGGCGCAATCAGGGGAAACGCATGCAAGCAGTCATTTTGTGATCGGGATCAGTGGGGAGATCATCCAATGCATTCCATGCAATGAAATCGCATATGCTTCGAATGAGAGAAATGCCGATACGATTTCCATAGAGTGCTGTATTCCGGATGATACGGGAAAATTTACGGATGCGACTTATGGATCGCTGGTTCATCTGGTGACATGGCTGATGGGACGTTATGATCTGACTACGGATGATGTGATAAGACATTATGATGTAACAGGAAAGGCATGTCCGAAATATTATGTGGAAAACGAGGCTGCATGGGAGCAGTTTAAGTCGGATCTTGTCGATTACATAGAGACCAACGGTATTGCAAAAACAGAGGAAATACAGTAAAATGAGAGTATCAATTATGTCGAAGGAAGCAGTATGATAGAGAAATATTACGAAGCATTGCAAAAAAGAGAAAATCTCCGCGAAAACCTTGTAGAATTGCGTAACAGGATGAAAGATGAAACCGTCAGAAAACAGTTTGCGTCACTGACCGGGGATGGCAGATTACTGTTAGAACTGTTAGAGGAAGAAGATCCTAAGGTGCGAAAAAATGCAGCGATGATCCTTGGGGAACTGAGGCTGGCAGGTGCTGCAGATGCATTAGTTACGGCATATGAAAGGGAGCAGACTCTTTTTGTAAAAAGCGCGTATTTAAAGGCACTTGCCTATTTGGATATTACGGCATATCAGGAACGGCTCAAAGAGAGGATGGAAGAACTTCTCTCTTATACTCCGGCAATAGAAGAAAAAAAGCATATTGATGAGGAGGTTCGTGCACTTGGCAGGCTGTTAGAAAAGGCAGAAGATAACAAAAGTCACGCATTTACCGGATTTAAAGATCCACATGAGATGCTGCTGCTGACCGGGCATACACGTACGGATGTAACCTTGAAGGAAATTGGGGAACTTCCAGCGGATATCAGGAGAAAAACGGCAAAACATCCGCTCGGAGTGGCAGTGTATACAAAGGATGTGCGTGCCATGGCAAATCTGAGAACTTACCGTGAACTTTTGTTTCCGATCCGTTTAAAGCAGGATGAGGGGCAGGCAGAGGAGTTAGCAGATGCGATCTGGCAGAGCGGCATCAGTGATTTTTTAAAGGAGTGTCATAAACAGGACACCCCGTTTCGTTTTCGGGTAGAGATCCGGGCAGATATGGAGAACGACAAAAGAGCTTCTTTTGCGAAAAAATTTGCAATACAGTTAGAGCGTGCATCAGCGAGATGGCTGACCAATTCAACGGGTGATTATGAAATAGAAATTCGTCTGATAAAGAAAAAAGATGGAGGATTTGCACCATTTTTAAAACTGTACACGATCCCGATGCGGCGTTTTGCCTACCGGAAAAATGCAGTTGCGGCATCCATTCATCCATCACTGGCAGCAATGCTTGTGGCACTTGCAAGACCATATTTCAAAGAAAATGCACAGATCTTAGATCCATTCTGCGGAGTGGGGACAATGCTCATCGAGAGAGACATTATAGAACCGGCAAGGGAAAAGTATGGGATCGATATTTTTGGACCGGCGATTGAAGGAGCAAGGGAAAATGCCTCTTTAGCGGGTGAAAAGATCAATTTTATCCATAGAGATTATTTTGATTTTAGACATGATTATCTGTTTGATGAGATCATTACCAATATGCCGGTAAGGGGAAAACAGTCACGCGGTGAGATGGATACACTTTATGCTTCATTTTTTGAAAAATCAAAAGAAATTTTAGCACCGGGCGGAATGATGTTTTTTTATTCAAATGAAGAAGGAATTGTAAAGAAACAACTTCGTTTACATACAGAATACAGGTTGATACAGGAGTTTGTGATTTCAGAGAAACGTCATTTTAGTCTGTATATCGTTGGAATAAAGGGGTAAAGGAAATGGCACTTTTGAGTAGGAAGAAGGAGGATGATCCTTTAAGATCAGAACAGGTACTGTTGGATGTATCACTGATGCAGAATCTGCAGGACCGTTTCTGTGATGCGAATAACCTGTATCTGATGTGTCTTGACAGAGACTGCACGGAAGTCACAAAGACATATGGTTCGAAGGAAGAACTTGAGTATCTGGGCAGTGTGATCGACATGGACAGACATGCCGGGTTGTTAGAACGGCTGCAAAACAGCAGGATTGAAAGCGTGATCGAAGAGGACTGTGGTGCAGATGGAATCCGGATGTGCGGGGTAGCTGTAAAGGTAAGCGGAGAGGTATCTGCGATCTGGATCGTGGTCGGTATTATGGAAGATGCCGGAGAAAATGTACCGGATTACATGATGAGAACAACGCCGGAGCGTTATTATAAGTCGATCGAGTTTTTGGAAACATTGTCAAAGCAGATGTTTGCCGTCAAATTAGAGGAACTTTTAGCACAGGAGGCTTTTTTTAAGAGCCGCGAGTCGGAAGAACAGATGGAGACGGAATTAAAACGCAATGAGGCGATGACAGCGATCGTGCGTATGCTTGAGTCGGAGGACAGTTTTGATGGAATTGTCCAGGATATTCTAAAGGAGGCATGTGGGTATCTTGAGATTTCTGCTGCGGTTTTGTTCCGGGAAAATATAGACGGCGCAACCGTTAATATGATCAGTGAGTATTATTCCGCGGGAAGAGAGTCCCGGATGGATGCTTCACAGAACATTCCAAAAGCAGAATTGCCTTTTTTTAATGGAAAACCATACATGATCTCTGCAGATTCGAAGATGCCTGAGTCGTTCCGCAGACTATTTGATGCACAGAAAATGAAAGCAGGGCTGTTCCTGCCGATCGATGTTGGTGGGAAAACAGGGATGTATGTCTGCTTCTGTGAGGATGAAAAAGAACGTATCTGGGACAGTGGAGAGATTAAGTTTGTCAATGATGTCAGAAGGATCATACAGACGATCCTGGTAAAACGTATCGCGAAAAATTCACTCGCAAGTTCGTATGCGTCACTGGAGGCGATTCTTGAAAATGTGGGATGCGGAATCTACGTGATGGATACAAAAGAAAATACCATCCTGTATACAAACCAGCGTTTCCGTAAAGCGTTTGGTGGAGATATACACAGTGCCGGCATTGAAGAATGTTTAAGACAGGGAGCACAGTCAGAGGACAGCCTTTATTTCAGGGAAGTTTACTCAAAAGAAGAAAACCGCTGGTTTGATCTGCACAGTACAAGGATCAACTGGGTTGACGGAAGAAAAGTTCTTTTATGTACGATTTATGATGTGACAGATAAAAAATTATATCAGCAGAAGATTGAGCGTCAGGCAAACAATGATTTCCTGACAGGGCTTTATAACAGAATGCGCTGTGAACAGGATCTGGAACGGTATATCCGTCAGACGAAAGAGTTTGGTGGAGAGGGAGCATTACTTTATATTGATCTGGATGATTTTAAGCATATCAATGACGGACTTGGACATCAGTATGGTGATGTTTTACTTAAGAATATTTCCGGCAGCCTGCAGAGGATTCCCGGTGTGGAGAATAACTGTTACCGTATGGGCGGTGATGAGTTTATCATCATACTGGCACATCATCATATGACAATGCTTCAGCAGATCTTAGATGAGATCAAATCGTTATTTACAAAACCGTGGATGTTAAAAGGAACAGATTATTACTGTACGATGAGTATGGGAGTTGTGCGTTTCCCGGCAGATGGGGACACGGTGGAAGAACTGATCAAAAAAGCAGATATTGCCCTTTATTCTGCAAAGTGTGCAGGAAAGAACCGTATAGAGTTTTATGATGACAATGTTGAGTCTACCTCTTACAAGCGGCTTGATCTTGAAAAGAATATGCGCAATGCAACGAGAAATGCATTCAGCGAATTTGAAGTATATTTCCAGCCAATCGTAAATATCACAAAAGAAGGAAATCCATGTGCCGGTGCAGAAGCACTGATACGCTGGAATTCAGGGGAACTTGGATTGATACCGCCGACAGATTTTATCCCGCTTGCGGAATATTTAGGACTGATCAACCCGATCGGCGAATTTGTTTTGCGTGAAGCGTGTATCCATTGTAAATACTGGAATGATATGGGGCATCCGGAGTACAAAGTGAATGTTAATCTCTCTGTTGTACAGCTTTTACAGAACGATATCGTAGAGCGGATCGCACATGTGATCGAGGAGACAAGGATCACACCGCAGAACCTTACCTTAGAAGTAACAGAGAGTCTTGCGGTCAATGATATGAGCCGGATGAAACGGATACTTGCAGATATCAGACATCTTGGAGTACGTGTTGCGCTGGATGATTTTGGTACAGGCTATTCTTCTTTAAATCATATCAGGGAGATGCCGATCGATGTCATAAAGATCGACCGCTGTTTTATCATTGATATTGGAAAAGATGATTTCTCCAACGCATTTGTAAAAATGGTCGGAGAACTGGCAACTGCGATCCATGTGAATGTCTGTGTAGAGGGCGTGGAGACAAAAGAACAGTTAGATGCTCTGATGGGATCAAAGGTTCAACTGATTCAGGGATTCTATTTTGGAAAACCGATGAAGGCAGAGATGTTTGAGAGACAGTTCCTGTAAGGGCTGTCTTTCAATATCTAAATAATCAAAACAGTTCCAAAAATTAAAAAAATAAATAAAATTAAAAAAATATCAAAAAAACTGTTGACATATTTGTTTTTCTCTGTTATTATAAATGAGTCGTCGCGAGAGAGTGATTGATACGCGGAAGTGTCGGAATTGGCAGACGAGCAAGACTAAGGATCTTGTGTTCATTGCGAACGTGTGGGTTCAAGTCCCATCTTCCGCATCAAAGATTTCTTTGATTGACGGGTTTGCAGGAGTGGCGGAATTGGCAGACGCGCAGGCTTCAGGTGCCTGTGGTAGCAATA
>OIYP01000081.1_pt1 | contig 67922 bp, 60 predicted proteins | sample 1588261 | NCBI WGS metagenome assembly OIYP01 (sample SAMN03283293) | human gut metagenome | biome: human-associated habitat; material: feces | host: Homo sapiens | place: Peru | collected 2012 | reverse complement strand
CTTGCATGTGTTAAGCGTGCCGCCAGCGTTCGTCCTGAGCCAGGATCAAACTCTTAATAAAGTTGTATCCTAATGTTGATCTCTCAACAATTATGATCTCAGTACGTCCATTTTAATTTCTTGCGAAATCACTGACGTTTTAAATCTTGTATTTTTCAGTCTTTACTTGACTTCTCTTACTTCTCTCAAAGTAATTTACAAGGGTTTTTGTATTCGTTAGTCATTGTTCAATTTTCAAGATGCCTTACAATCGAAAATGTTCTTTTTCGATCTAGCTCTCTGTTTTCTCACTCGGTTTTTAGTTCCTCGTGAAGAGTGCTTATCTATTATATCACATTTTCTTTTGCTTGTCAACCCTTTATTTTGTAAACTCTTTATGAACAAGTTTTAGGCTTTATTCATAATTTTATTCGTTTACCTTTACTCCTTACTAACTTCGCTTACGCTCGTTAGTGGCGGGTCAACTATTTTATTATATCACTTTATCACTTATTTGTCAATTAACTTCGTTTTAAAAGTTTTTGAACAAATTGTTAAGCGGTTAAGCGATACTTTCTTATTTGTTCGCTGTCTTTAAGACTTGGCTTTTCTGAACTTCTTTAACTGACTTTCCTCGGCTCCCGCCGCTTGTTTTTCAGTCTCTTTCGTTCCGCCGTCACTGACAGCTTTATTATTATATCACTCTTTTTCGTTATTGTCAACTCTTTTTTCGCACTTTTTGCAGGTTTGTAGGGGTGCATAAAAACTTTTCGTCACGTTTCAACATCGTTGGTCATATTGTTCTTTTCTGTCCAAAAAAACAGCCCCACGGCTTCCCGCAGGGCTGTTCGCTATTATTTGAATTTCTCTTTCAGCTTGTCAAAGAATGTTCCGCGCTTCTTGTAGTTCTTGTTCTCCAGCGATTCGTCGAACTTGCGCAGCAGCTCCTTCTGCTCTTTCGTAAGGCCCTTCGGTATCTCTACATTCACCTTTACATAATGGTCGCCGCGCTCGCCGCTGTTGCCCTTGCGCACGCCCTTGCCCCTCATGCGGAACACAGTGCCCGTCTGAGTGCCCTCCGGCACGTCGTACTCCTGCTTGCCGTCTATGGTCGGCACCTCTATGCGCGCGCCCAGCGTCGCCTGAGCGTATGTCAGCGGTATCTCAGTCCATATGTCATAAGTATCGCGGCGCTCGAATATCGGGTCTTTGCGCACTCTTACTGATAGATACAGGTCGCCCGCAGGACCGCCGTTTATGCCTTGGCTTCCCTCGTTGCGTATGCGCAGTTGCATACCGTCGTACACGCCCGCGGGTATGTTGATGGTCTTTTTAATAGTATTGCGCACTCTGCCGCGTCCCGAACAGCTCGGGCACGGGTTGTCTATAATAGTACCCTTGCCGCCGCAGCGCGAGCATCTTGCCGTCTGCGCAAAGCTTCCGAAAGGCGTGTTCTGCGTCATTCTTACAGTACCGCTGCCGTTGCAGTCGGGGCAGGTCTTTCTGCTGCTGCCCTTTGCCGCGCCCGTGCCGCCGCACTCCTTGCAGTGCTCCATGCGGCTTACCTGTACGGTGGTCTGGCAGCCCTTGCAGGCGTCCATAAAGTCGAGCGTTATGGTAGACTCTATGTCCTCGCCGCGTCTGGGCGCGTTAGGGTCTGCTCTGCGCGAAGAACCGCCGCCGCCGAAAAATGCGTTGAGTATATCGTCCACTCCGCCGCCGAAGCCGCCTGAGAATCCCGAAAATCCTCCAAATCCGCCCGCTCCCGCGCCTGCGCCGTAATTGGGGTCTACCCCCGCGAATCCGAACTGGTCGTACTTCGCCTTCTTATCAGCGTCCGAAAGCACCTCGTAAGCTTCGTTTACTTCCTTGAATTTTGCCTCCGCTTCCTTGTCATCGGGGTGCAGGTCGGGGTGATAAAGCCTTGCCTGCTTGCGGAACGCCTTTTTTATATCGTCCTGGCTTGCGCTTTTATCGATTCCCAGAACTTCGTAGTAATCTCTCTTGTTTTCATTCGCCATATCTGAACCCCTCTTTAACCCATTAGAGGACGGCAGCTTTGTCCGCCGCCGTCCGCTATGGGAGATCTATTATACTGCATTAAATATTAGTCGGTAAACTCAGCGTCTACTACATCGTCGCCGCCGTTAGAGCCGCCCTGTGCTCCGCCGTTGTTCATGCCGCCGCCCATGTTGTTGGGGTCAAAGCCCTGAGCGCCGCCTGCCGCCTGCTGTGCCGCAGCAGCCTGCTGATATACGGTGGTAGCTACCTTCTGGAAGGATTCTTCCAGAGCCTTGCTGGCGTTCTTGATAGCCTCTATGTCAGTGCCCTTGAGCGCTTCCTTTACAGCAGCTATCTTGCTCTCTACCTCAGCCTTGTCGTTGGCGGGTACTTTATCGCCGAAATCGTTCAGCGACTTCTCGCACTGGAATACCATCTGGTCGGCAGCGTTTCTTGCGTCTACCTCGTCCTTCTTCTTCTTGTCCTCAGCAGCGAATGCCTCCGCTTCCTTTACAGCCTTGTCTATATCGTCCTTCGACATATTGGTGGAAGATGTGATGGTGATGTTCTGCTCCTTGCCGGTGCCGAGGTCTTTAGCCGAAACGTGTACTATGCCGTTCGCGTCAATATCGAAAGTAACTTCGATCTGGGGTATTCCTCTGGGTGCGGGTGCGATTCCGTCCAGTCTGAACATACCGAGCTGCTTGTTGTCCTTAGCGAACTCGCGCTCGCCCTGCAGAACGTTTATATCAACTGCGGTCTGGTTATCCGCATAGGTCGAGAACGTCTGAGTCTTCTTTGTAGGTATTGTGGTGTTTCTCTCGATCATCTTGGTAGCGATGCCGCCTGCGGTCTCGATGCTCAGCGAAAGCGGAGTTACGTCGAGCAGCAGCAGACCGTTTTCAACGTCGCCGCCGAGGATACCGCCCTGATATGCAGCGCCGAGAGCTACGCACTCATCAGGGTTGATGCCCTTGAAAGGCTCTTTGCCGATGAGGTTCTTTACAGCTTCCTGTACAGCAGGTATTCTCGAAGAACCGCCTACCATCAGTACCTTGTTGAGGTCGTTTACCGAAAGTCCCGAGTCAGAGAGTGCCTGGCGTACAGGGCCCATAGTCTTTTCTACGAGGTCTGCGGTCATCTGGTTGAACTTAGCCTGAGTAAGGGTCAGCTCGAGGTGCTTCGGGCCGTCAGCCGCTACGGTGATGTAAGGCAGGCTGATAGTTGTTGAAGCGGTGGAAGAAAGCTCTATCTTTCTCAGCTCAGCCTCTGTCTTTAATCTCTGCATAGCCATCGGGTCTTTAGAAAGGTCTATGCCCTCCTGCGCCTTGAACTCTTCTACCATCCAGTCGATTATGCGCTGGTCGAAGTCGTCGCCGCCGAGTCTGTTGTTGCCTGCGGTAGCAAGAACTTCTGTAACGCCGTCGCCCATCTCGATGATGGATACATCGAATGTACCGCCGCCGAGGTCGTATACCATTACCTTCTGGTCTTCTTCCTTATCTATACCGTAAGAAAGCGCAGCTGCGGTAGGCTCGTTGATTATACGTCTTACGTTAAGTCCTGCGATCTGTCCTGCGTCCTTGGTTGCCTGACGCTGTGCGTCGGTGAAGTATGCAGGTACTGTGATAACTGCTTCGGTTACCTTCTCGCCCAGATAGCTCTCAGCGTCAGCTTTCAGCTTCTGGAGTATCATAGCCGAGATCTCCTGCGGAGTGTACTCCTTGCCGCCCATAGTAGCCTTGTAATCGCTGCCCATGTGGCGCTTGATGGAAATTACGGTGTCCTTGTAGTTTGTAACAGCCTGTCTTTTAGCTACCTGACCTACCAGTCTTTCGCCCGTCTTGGAAACGCCTACTACCGAAGGGGTGGTTCTTGCGCCCTCGCTGTTAGGGATAACTACGGCTTCTCCGCCTTCTACTACTGCTACACAAGAGTTTGTTGTTCCTAAATCAATACCAATAATCTTCGACATAAAGATCCAACCTTTCCTTTATATAATGTATCATATTCTTCTTTACCCGTCCTTAGCGGGTAAAAGTTGATGTCTGTGCGTTATTTTTTACTACGGGTTCGCAACTACTACCGTCGGGTAGCGGATAAGTCTGTCGCCTATCTTCACGCCCTTTTCAAATACCTGCGCTACGATGTTCTCGCCCAGCTCGGGGTCTTCTATCTGGCTCACGGCGTTTGCGACCGCGGGGTCGAAAGGCTCGCCCGTCGGGTCGATAACGGTAACGTTCATCTTTTCCAGCGCTGCGGTGAACTGCTTGAATATCATCTCAACGCCCGCCTTGTACTTTTCGTCCTGCGATTCGGTAGCCACCGCTCTCTCGAAATTGTCGTATATCGCGAGAACTTTCAGCACCGTGTCGCCCACCGCCGCTTCGCGCGTTTCAAGCTGTTGCTTCGCGGTGCGCTTGCGATAGTTATCGTACTCGGCCATCAGTCTTAAATACTTTTCCTTCTGCTCGGCAAGCTCTTTTTCAAGCTGCGCCTCGCGCTCAGTCTTTACCTTTACTTCCTTCTTTTCCTCAGGCTCGGCTGCGCTTTCAGCAGCGCCCTCTGCCTTTTCTGTCTTTTCAGCTTCGTTGGTTTCTTCTTTGATCTCTTTTTCAAGTTCTTCGTTATTGACCGCCATTGCCGTCCTCCTCCGTTTCTTCCGCTTCGTCCTCCCGCTGCGAGAGCAGGTCGGTTATGCGCTGCGAGAAATATTCAAGATACGGAATGAATTTCGCGTAATCTATTCTCATCGGGCCGATAAGCCCCAGCGCTCCTGCGTTCTTATTGCCTTTTTTATATGGCGCCGTGATTATCGAGGAATTGTGTATCACAAAATCATCGTTTTCCGGCGAAAAGCTTACCTGCAAGCCGCTGAAGCTCTCGTTAAAGAACCCCGCGATCTCGCGCCTGTTATCAAGAAAATCAATTATCTCGCCCTGATCGAAATCTTTGCAGGTCAGCAGATTTTTTTCGCCCCGCAGCATTATGTCCTGCGCGTTCAGCTCTTTAGCCAGGGAAAACAGCCCGCTGAGCAGCGGCGTGAGCGACATCATGTACGCCCCCATAGCCGTTCTTATCTTCTCAAAGGTCTCTTCCGATATTTCGTCTATCGGCACGCCCGTCAGGTTTTCCTGCATATAGTTGTCGAAAAACTCGAGCTGCTCGTGCGTCAAGTCAAATTCTAAGCGGCAGACCTTATTTTTGATCTTTCCGTTTGAGGTTATCATGAGTATAACGTACATACGCTTGCCCGTAGGTATTACCTCTACCTTAGATATAAGCGAGAATTTCGGTGCGGAGCTTGCTACTACCGAAGCGCACTGCGTAAGCTGCGAGAGCGCCAGCGAAGCTGAATTTACCAGCTCCTCCTCAGTAGCGGCGTCCTCGTCGAGCATGCCGTCCAGCCTGCGCTTTTCCTCATCTGTCAGCGGATCGCGCTCCATTAGCGTATCGACGTACATTCTGTAACCGCTGTATGTCGGAACTCTGCCCGCCGATGTGTGCGGCTGCTCTAAGTAGCCCTGCTTTTCAAGCTCTGCCATCTCATTTCGTATAGTTGCCGAAGAGGCTTTGACGTGTTTCATTATCGCCTTTGAGCCTACAGGCTCGCCTGTAACGATATATTCGTCTACAACCGCCTGCAATATTTTCAGCTTACGGCTGTCCATTTGATGTACGCCTCCTTTAGCACTTTTCGTTGCTGAGTGTTAGCACTCCATCTCCTCGAGTGCTAATTATAGTTTATACCTTTTTCGCGGCGTTGTCAAGGGGCTTTTTCAAAAATCAGCAACAAATTTCGCGGTTTTTTCGCCCATCTTTTTATGCACTTTTCACAATCGCCTGCCCGATCGCGACCCGTTTAGACATTTCAACCATACTTCGCCGCCTTTTTAACTATATAATGGAAAATATTTTGTGCATTCGGTACATATAAATTACAGAGTGGTTACAGAAATTACTGCAAGGCTACAAACTTTTTTCCAAAACGTTTACAACCGCTGTATATTTGTGGTATAATATCAATTGTAGACAAGAGAAAGAAAAAAATCTTGCTAACTAAGGGGATATTTTTAATTATGATACGCAAATTAAGTAAAATTATAAGCCGTGCAGCGGCGGCAGTCTGTACATTGGCGCTGGCGCTCGGCTGTCTGCCCGCGACCGCTTTTGCGGATAGTTCGCAGACTGACATCAGTCAGCCGAAGCTTTCGGTATACGCCGTTTACGCCGACAGGATCGCGATAAGCACGGAAAATTACGCCGAGTACCCCGCGGGCACGAAGTTCGATATTTACGTCAGCGGCCGCAAGCTCAAGACGATAAAGGCTTCGTCGGCTAAGGTGATAAATATTTACAACGGTGCGACTTGGCTAAAGCCCTCCACCGCCTATACTATTAAAGTAGCACCCAGCGTCGGCAGGGTCGAGCTGCCCGAGGCTTCGATAAAAGTTCGCACGGCTAGCTGCACATACTATAAAATAATGAGCGGCGCAAAGCTTTACAAACTCAGCGGCGGAAAAATGCGCGGCAAGAAATTCATACAGAGCGCCGAGTACACCGAGGGTTCTCTCGTGACCTCATCGGGCGTGCCGATAGCGGGCAAACCTGCGGCGACTTTCAAAGGCAAGTACATACGCATATGCTCGGGCACGAACGAGGGCTTTTACGCTAAGTCCGCCGACTGCGTGAGGGCAAACAGCGTTACCGCTCAGCGCAAGATAGTCAGCGCATACGGCGCTTCGATGAACGGCGGCGCATATGTATGGGGCGCGGAGCAGTTCCGCAGAACTGACTGCTCAGGACTGACGATGCTTTGCTACCAGCAGATCGGCAGATATATGCCGCACAGCGTGGCGTATCAGTCAACTCTGGGCAAGGCGGTAAGCGTGCGCTCGATGCAGCCGGGCGACCTTATTATAATGAATTACAGGTCGCACGTCGGGCTGTACATCGGCAACGGCAAAATGGTACACGCCATGAACCAGCGCGACGGCATAAAAGTTCAGCCGATAAGCTATCTGCAATACTACCACGTTGATACCGTAAGAAGAATAATACAGTGATACAGGCGCGCAGGCTGAAAAAGTCGGCGCGCTTTTTGCTTGACACCTGCGGTGATTTGTAGTATAATATTGGAAATGGAGTTTATACTTTGCTTATTGCAGATCGCAGGAGGTAATCAAATGTCTGAAATAAAGTGTCCCAAATGCGGGGAAGTATTCAAGGTGGACGAACAGGGCTATTCCGCTATACTGGAGCAGGTTCGCTCGGCGGAATTTTCGCGCGAGCTGAACGAAAGGGTCGCCGAAGAGCGGCAGAACGTGCAAAAAGTCGCGGAATTGCAGTTCGCGGGCAGGCTCACCGAAAAAGACCGCGAGATCGACAAGCTGAAAGCGGAAGCGAACGCCAAGCTTGCCGCCGATAAAGAGAGCCTGAACGCGCGCATTGCCGAGCAGGAGCGGCAGATAGCCGAGCTGAAAGCTATGCTGAAAAACGGCGACACCGCCCGCGCCCTCGCCGTAAAAGAAAGCGAGGACAAGCTGCGCGCCGACTTCACCGCCGAGCGCGAGGCCCTCAGCCGCAGCATTTCCGATAAAGACGCGCGCATAGTTCAGCTTGAAGCGCAGATGAAGGGCAAGGATACGGAAAAAGAGCTTGAAGTGCAGAAAGCCGTGTCCGCGATAGAGGCTGAGCGCGGAAAAGAGATAGCCTCGCTGACCGCCGAACTGAAGGGCAAGGACGAAGTTATAGAGTATTACAAAGATCTGAAATCGAAGCTTTCGACCAAAATGGTCGGCGAAACGCTCGAGCAGCACTGCCTTACCGAGTTCGACCGCCTGCGCGCTACGGCTTTCCGCAACGCATATTTCGAGAAGGACAACGACGCTTCCTCGGGCAGCAAGGGCGACTTCATCTTCCGCGAGTGCGACGAAGAGGGCAACGAGGTGATCTCGATAATGTTCGAGATGAAAAACGAGCAGGACACGACCTCGACAAAGAAAAAGAACGAGCATTTCTTTAAAGAGCTTGATAAAGACCGCCGCGAGAAGCACTGCGAGTACGCGATATTGGTAACGCTGCTAGAGCCTGACAGCGAGCTTTACAACACCGGCATAGTGGACGTGAGCTACCGCTATGAGAAAATGTACGTTATCCGCCCGCAGTTTTTCATACCGATGATAAGCCTGCTGCGCAACGCCGCGATGAACTCTATGGCTTACAAGGCGGAGCTTGCGCGCGTGAAGAACGAGAACATGGACTTAGAGCTTTTCGAGCAGAACGTCGAAGCTTTCAAGGCGGGCTTTGCGAAAAACTACGTTGACGCGAGCAAGCGCTTTGAGGACGCTGTAAAAGCCATCGACAACGCTATCAAAAATCTGGAAAAGGTGAAAGAGAACCTCACCATCTCAAACAAGCACCTCACCGCCGCGAACAACAAGCTCGACGACCTCTCGGTAAAAAAGCTGACGAAAAACAGCCCCGCCATTGCTGAGAAATTCCGCGAGCTTCACGAGGGCAAGTGAACTATACATTTAATATGCAAAAAATGCAGACGTTGCAAGAAAGCGTCTGCATTTTTCGTTTTTGGAGGATATTTGTAAAATACTACTTAACTATTTACCGCCGAAACGGTTTTTCTCGCCGTGAGGAAATTCGCAAAAGTGAATTTCTTGTCGATAAGCCCGCCTATCAGCGCAATGCCCTTGCCCATCGTGAAAGCCGCGAGCACCGTGCCGATGCCCAAGCCCTTGATGTGACCCAGACAGAAAAACGTCAGCCCCGCCGTTACCGCAAGGCAGGTGATGTCGAATCCGATCTTTATCCGCGAATATTTCACGCGCGTGATGTCTGAAAGCTCGCGCGGAAAAAGGTCGGTAGGGATTATCGGCAGACCGCAGCGGTTTGAAAGCGCGATGCCCACGCATATAACAAGATAGCTCACCACAAAATAAACTATGCGCATCGGCACGTTGTACGGCAGCAGGTGTATCCACCACTCGTAAAAATCGAGCAGCTCGCCGAACACAAAGCCCACCACGAAGCTGAAGAGGTACGAGGGCACGAATTTGCGCCGCATTATCATCAGCGTGAGCACCAGCAGCCCTTGAAATATGTATGTCCAAGTGCCGAGAGTGAGCTTCGGCAGCACCTCAGAAAAAGCGTACGGCACGCTCGAGATCGCCGAAATGCCCGCGCCCGAATACAGCATCAGCACCACGCCGAAACTGTTTATGATAACAGCCAGCACCAGCGCCGCCTCGCCCCTAAACGTTATTTTACTTTTCATTTTCTTTTCGCGACCTTTCCATATCCTTAACTTACATTTCAAATTTCTCGAAAGCCGTTTCTAGAACGTACTTTTCCTTTATCCTTTTCAGCTCGGCGATGTGCGCCGTCTGCAAATGCGCCGCCTGCGCTTCGGCAGATCTCCAGCGCTCTACAAGCAAGACCGTATCCGCGTCAGCCGCGCTGATGTAGTAATCATACCGCAGAGCGCCGTCCTCGCGGCGGGTCTTTTGCAGTATCTCCGCCGCCGCGACTTCGCCGAGAAAATTATCCCGCGAATGAGGCTTTAGTTTGTACGTCACAAGAAGCATTATCTCTTTCATTTCGCGCCGCCTTTCTGCAACTCCGCCGCCCTGCCAAGCACAAAACTGCGGAAGCGCTGCGCCGCCGTTGTGACGAACGCCGAGTCGTTTTCCACCATGTAGAATTTCCTCGAGTAAGGCGGGTCGGTGATCTTTAAGATCTTCACGTTCAGCTTTTCGAGCATATCCATGTACGGGACTACCGCTGTGCCGAAGCCCGAAGCGACCAGCCCCGCGATGACCTCGTCCTCCTCAGTTTCCGCCGCGGCCACGGGCTTGCCGCCGATGCTTTCATACATACGGTCTATCAGCCCGCGCAGACCCGAACCCTCGGCAAAATACACAGCGGGGTACGGCAGCGTGTCGATAAGGCTGACGCTTTCGCGCTCTGCCAGCGGGTGATCTTTCGGCGCGATAACGACAAGCTCCTGCGAATCGACAGCCGTCGCGGCAAGCCCGAGCGCGGGGTCAGGCTCGGAGCAAAACACAAAATCGTACTTGCGCTGAACGAGGTCTTCCAACAGCTCGGAAGTCAGCCCGCTGTGAAAACTGAACTGCACCTGCCCGCCGTCCGCCGCCAAAAAGTCAGCCGTCAGCTTCGGGATATAATCCACGCCGAGCGGCCGGATAAAGCCGAGCCGTATCACGCCCTCTCCCCTGCCGTACCGCTGAAGCGTTTCTATGCCCGCGTCGAGCACGCCGAGCGAATTTTCCGCGCACCGCAAAAATTCCTCACCAAAGCGGGTGAGTATGGTATTTCTGCCCGATTTTTCAAAAAGCGGCACGCCAAGCTCCGCCTCGATCTGGCTTATCGCATGGCTCAAACTGGGCTGAGAAATGCCGAGCTGTTCTGCCGCGCGTGTGTAGTGGCGAACCTTCGCTAATTTTACAAAATATCTCAAATAGTCTAAATTCATAGATACAAAGCGCCCGAAAAAAATTTATTATTCGGCTTTCCTTTCATTATAGATAACGTCTATATATTATGGCGATAATTATTAAGATTTTCTATCAGATATTATAAAGAAATAGAAAATAAACGCGGAATGGTCTGCATATCGCAAATTCGTCAACAAAGCGCTCCGCTTTTTTTCTGCATAAATACCCTTTCTTTGCAAATAATATTACTGCATTTAACAAGAATATTGGAGGTTACAAATATGAAAGCTACCGGAATAGTGCGCCGCATCGACGACCTCGGCAGGGTCGTTATACCTAAAGAGATCAGGCGAACGATGAGGATACGCGAGGGCGACCCGTTACAGACAACGTTGAAAAGCGAACTCGACTACCTGCTTGCACTTCTCAGATTGGCGGATAGGCTGTACATAAAATAATGTGAGCAGCCGCAGACCACACTTGTGCGTGGTTTGCGGCTGATTTTTCTGTCAATATTTTCAGGCTGATTCTATGAAGTATCTCACACTACACTATCGTCCCACATAAAATCGATCAGCTGCTGCAAATATTTATCACGTTTAATTTCCATACAAGCACCTCATTAAAAACTTCCGCCCATACAGGCTCAACCTTTTAATATTATACCATACAATGTACATATGGTTCATCACCGACAAGAGCAAAAAATCAAGACATAAAAGTAAGCGTAATATGTGAATCGTTTTACAACGTTGTAAAAAAATCAACTGCCGCACGCTTTACATATTCCCTGTCATCACCATAAAAGCCGTGACCTGCACCCTTTATAACTTTCAGCTTTGCATTAGGAAAAGTCGTTTTCAATCGCTCGGAATATGATAAAGCAACTAATTCATCGCTGTCACCATGGAATATCATCACAGGACTATTATACCGACTAACTCTATCATAAACATCATATCTTGGAACATCATCATAAAATTTCTTTGAAAGCAGCATATCTCCCATAAAGGCAAAGGGTTTCGCCATACTTTCAGGATCTTTTGAAAGCCATTGGTCAGGTATGCAGAATGCAGGATATAGCAGTATCATCGCTGCAATACGCTCAGGCATTTCTGCCGCTGTGAGTGCAGCAACAAATCCTCCCTGGCTTTCGCCGTAAAGATATAGCTGTCCGCTGTCTGATATATCAAGTTCACTCATCATATCTATAACAGCTTTAAGGTCATTCTGTTCGCTGATAATACTCATCTCCGTGGTCTTTCCGTCACTATGTGATCGTGTCGAACCACCACAGTAATCAAAAGTATATGCTAGAAAGCCATTTTCCGCAAAAGTCAAAGCAATATCCGCCATATCATCACCGATACTGTTAAAGCCGTGACTAAGTATCACAGCAGGATACCTCTTTGCTTTAGTATCAGGAATATACAGTTTTCCGAAAATGTTTTTGCCGTCTGATACACAATATTTCTCTTGAATATCCACGCTCATAACGCCCCTTTTTATAAATTCTACTCTGCCGCCGTAAACCTTGCCCACTCGTACTCCGCTGTAAGCGGAACTGTGCCGTCAAAGGCTTTCAGCCAGCTGTCAACGCCAATGCCGTTCCACGCATTCATCATTATTTTTCCGGGCGTAACAGGCAGATTTTCAGTTGCCTTGTATGCCTCTTTTCCGTCAACATACCAAGTTATGCCGTCCTCTTTCCACTCAAAAGCGTAAGTGTGAAAATCTTCCGAGGCGTCAAAACCAAGATCATACATATACTCGTGATTGCCAACGCCATTGGTGTAGTAATTGAACTGCACCTTTGTTGTGTCCTTGCCAAGAACTTCAACGTCGATCTCGTCCCAAGGGTTATCTTCCGACGGACCTGTGTATGTAAAGAACGATGATACAACGCCATCATTCTTTATGGCTTTCATCGATACCTCATAAAGTCCATAGCCATAGTTTTCCTTTGAACGGTACTCGCCCCCTCTGTACACTTCGGAGTCGCCCATGCTGTCAATGATAAGCTGCATTTTTCCGTCATTGAAAGTTACGTTATCTTCGCTCCACGAACAGTTGAACGGAGCACCATTTGACCACCCTGCTGAAACGGAAAAATCGCTTGATGCACCCTTGCTGAAATCTGCCTCAACCGTGTATAGAGAATTGCTTTCCGTTTCCGCCTTGCTGCTGACATCTTGCGAGGAACTGTTGTCAGATGAAACACCGCAGCTGCCCATAGACATAACTATCATTGCAATGATCGACATAGCCAAAACTTTTTTCATTTTCATTATCTCCGAATAAACATCAGAATTTTATCTTCTATAAGTATTATAAATCAATAGAAACGATATTTATATCAAAAACGTAACGCAAATATCAAAATACTAATGTGAAGCTATGTCTTTGACCTGCTTGTGTTATGCTTGTTCCAGTTTGCACGGAAAAATTGATCCCTGTATTGCTTTGGAGTTAGTCCCGTCTGTTTCTTAAAGCAGGCAATAAAATGGCTGTGAGAGCTGAAAGAAAGATAATTGGCTATATCAAGCGGACTATATTCAGAATATCTCAGCATATTTTCTGCCGCCTGTATCCTTTTTGACATAATAAAATCAGATATCTTTACGCCAACTTCCTCTCTGAAAAGCTTTGAAAGATACTGCGGCGTTATGTTCAGTTCATCAGCTATCTGATTGACGGTCACGCCCTTGTAAATATTATCGAAAATGCAATCAAAGCACATAAGAATATGTTTTGAATAAACGTTCTGTGACACAGCCTTTTTCATTTGCTTTGTATAATAAACGATGACTTCCTTATGCACCGCCATAACGCTTTCTTCATTGCGGCACTCATCACATTTATTGATGTATATATCGCTTATGGTATATGCAGTTTCCGGGTCAAGCCCACCTTCTATACAAAACCTGCACAACATTGCTATGGTAATGACAAGATGATATTTGACATTTCTAAGGTCATCTTTACTTAGTCTGCCCTTTCCGTTTGTATCCAGTGGTGTATACAGCCGTTTGACTGTTTCAAGGTCGCCTGCCCGCACAGCAGAGTAAAATTCCAGTTCAGTTTCATATGGTGAATGATGATAGTCATTTTCCTTTTGCATAAACTGCCGCCTAGACAATTCTCTGTTTATTTCCATAGCTTTCACCCCCCCTGCTTTTTAATTTATTATATCATATTTATAGACACAAGTAAAGCCGCTGACCTTCCTTGAGCTTTTTATCGACGACCTTGCTTGACGGATCCATTGAAACTCAGCAAGAAACAAAATCACAAAAAAACAAGCTCGGCAAACGTGACCGAGCTTGTCTAAAAATGGAGCTATATGAAGAAATTATCTATCAAAGATACTTTACCAATTCATCGAGAACGCTGTCAAGATGTCCGTCAACAAAGCCATAGTCTACGCCCTTGTATGACCAAGCCGCTCTGCCGATAGAACATTTCTCAAAGGCACTGCTTATATCCTTATACCAGTTAAGCGTATTTTCAGCAGACGCAAGGTTTATAACGCCGTATTCACCGCAATACATAGGAACATTTCTTTCCTCTGCGATTCTTACAGCTTCAGCAAATCTTCCCATAAAATAATCTGGCGTAAATTTTTCCGTCTCGACTTCCTCGTATGTCTGCATATGATCAAGACCAAGACGCTTTATCTTACTTCTGTATTTTTGGGTGCTGCCCGGATAATCGATCCTGAAATCTCTCGGCATCTCATCTACCCAATATGCAGCCTGATGAGTGAAAAGAAACGGGTCATAGCAATGGAAAGTATAAACTATATGCTCGTCATACGGCTTATCAAGGTCTTTCATTGAATCGATAGAGTTGTTCCAATAGCTGCCCACAATAATGTTTATATCAGAGCTGTACTTTCTAATAAGCTTTATGGCATTTTCAGCGATAGCATTCCACTTTGTGCTGAACTTAGGGTCAGTTACCTCATTGAGAAGTTCAAAAGAGACCCTGTCAGAATATTTGCTGAAACGCTTTGAAAACTCCTCCCAAAGGTCATAGAATTTTTGCTGAAGCTCAGCGTTATCAAAGAACCCGCTTTCAGCCTGAGCCTTGTCAAAGAAAAATCCCATTGTCTTATGCAGGTCAAGTATCATATTGATACCGCTATTTCCGCACCAATCGATACACTTCTGAACATACTCAAAGCCGCTCTCTATAAAGCCGTTTTCGTCCTGAAAGATATTATAATCAACTGGCACTCTTACATGATCGCAGCCCCAACCCTTTATACGCTTGATATCCTCTTCCGTAATAAAATTATCAAGGTGTTCTTTACTGTAATCGCATTGTGACAGCCAGCCTCCGATATCAACGCCGTGCATATAACCATTAAATTTTCTCATATTTTTACCGTCCTTTCTGATATAAGTTTTGTTTACAGTTATATTTTAGCACTATGTGATCGAAAATTATATCATAATTTTAATATTCGTGTAAAAATCGTAATGTCATTATGACGTTCTAAACATACATTTCCAGCTATTGACAAGCGATATGTTGCACATAAAAATTGCACTCCTCAAATTGGCGGATAGGCTGTACATAAAATAATGTGAGAAAAAATATGTAAATGGCTTGACACATTGATAAAAATATGTTATTTTATATTTGTAACCTAAAATACGTTACAAATATAAAAAGGTGAGCATATGAAAGAATACTTAGAAAAAACTTTAAGACAACGAGTTACGATCAAAGAAAATGACGACTTGTACAATAAACTGCCGCTGGCTTTTAAGGGACGATATGATATCTTAAATGTTGAAACCAATGGAATGGGCTGGCTTGCAATTCAGCCAAAGGACGATATCGTGCTTGTTGCTCTCAGAAAGGACAGGGCTAAAGTTCAGAATATTTCAGGGCTGAACTGCGCCATATTTCTTAGATCTACCACACCATATATAAAGGAAAAACTTATCGAGGACGGTATCCCTTTTGTGCTGAAAGACAAGCAGATATATTTGCCGTTCATTGGCTGTCTGCTTTCAAATTCGGGGGAACGTGATATCGCACCTGTCGTGCTTATTTCATTTCTGACGCAAAAGCTGATACTTACTGCCATATATGAAAAGTGGGATAAGGTAACAGTATCAACAGCTGCCGAAAAATTGGTCGTATCAAAAACGTCAGTAAGCAGGTGTTTTGATGAAATAGAATACCTGAATGTGAATATTCTTGACAAAAAAGGCAAGTCAAGAGCTATCACAATTCCGCCTGATGTAAAGCAGTTGTGGGAACAGATACAGCCTATTTTGAAAAACCCTGTTATCAGAAGATATGCTTTTCCTGATGACATTCATTTAGAGAAAAAAGCCGGCATTACAGCTTTGTGTGAGTATTCATTGCTGTCAGATAATGATTATCCTACCTATGGAGTGACGAAAAAAGAGCTGGCTGACACAGGTATAAAAAAACTCAAACAAGTCCGCAGAGGAGAAGAAATTGGCTGTGTTGTTCTTGAGCTTGGCTATTTCATTGACTATGGACAGAAGCCGATACAAGACCCCCTGAGCGTAGCTTTATTATTGACCGACGAAGAAAAGCAGGACGAAAGAGTAATGATATCTATAAATGAAATGTTGGAGGAATATGTGTGGTAAAAGGATTAGACACTTTCAGAAACCATTTTGCTGGATATGAAGAACAGTATGTGCTTATAGGCGGTGCTGCCTGTGATATTGTATTTGAAAGCAATGACGCATCTTTTAGGGCGACAAGAGATCTGGATATGGTTCTTATCGTTGAAGCTCTCACTCCTGAGTTTGGAGAAAAGCTTTGGGAGTTTATTCAGATCGGCAGATACAGAAACAAGGCCACGAACGGTCAGAAGCCGCAGTTTTACAGATTTGATAAACCTGAAAACGACACATATCCGAAAATGATAGAGCTTTTTGGCAGAAATGATTTTGAACTCCGTGATATGACAGGCATAACGCCGATACACATAGATGATTCTGTTTCAAGCCTGTCAGCAATACTCCTTGATGATGAGTATTACAAAGCCTTGCTAGACGGAAAAGTTGTGAGAAACGGATTGTCTGTTCTCCGCCCCGAGTATCTTATTTTGTTTAAAGCAAAGGCATATCTTGACTTGAAACAAAGAAAAGATAATGGAGAATCTGTTGATTCCAGCGATATCAAGAAACACAAAAAGGATATTTTAAGAATAACTGCTGAACTTGTACTTGAAAGCATATCCGAATTACCTGCAACAGTAAAAGCGGATATTTACGCTTTTATCGGCTCGCTGGAGCAAGAACCATTTGACAGCAATTCGTTGAAAAGCTATGGGCTAAGAAATGATGATGTGATAGGGGTGCTACATAGGATTTTTGGATGATAGAGTGTTTCTGAAATATAATGATTTGCCTTATTTTATTATATACAATGTCTATCATCTAGTGAAATGTCACAGTAGCCAAAAGCATTGAAAAATGGACAAACTTCTTTTCGAAAATCAAACATAGCAATTGACAATATAAATAAAATATTATATAATTAAGAATAAAATTACAACATTTTCAATCTTCAGAAGGAGTAAACATATGAGCAGCATTAAAGGTGGAGAGTATCCTCTCTCAAAAATTTTCAGTTCTGAATTCAACTATAATATACCATCATATCAGCGTCCATACTCTTGGACTATACAAGAAACAGGCATTTTATTTGATGATCTATATGATTTTTATAAAAATGAAGATAAGGAAGAAAACTACTTTCTTGGGAGCATAGTGCTTATCAAACAAGATGATGATCCAAAGTCAGATGTGATAGATGGTCAACAGCGACTTACAACACTTACTATTTTGTTTGCTATAATAGCACATAGTTTAAGTGACAGCGACGATAGGGATGAGTTTAAAAACTATATCAACGAAAAAGGCATCAAATCTCAGGGAATAAAGCCGAAACCACGTTTAAAAATCAGAGAAAGAGATAACGGTTTCTTCAAGAAATATGTTCAAGAGCTTAAAATAGACGAATTAACATCTTTAAATCCAGATTCTCAGGATACCGAGGCGAAAGCTAATATAATAAGAAATGCTCAAATCCTGCAACAGAAGATCAAGGATACTTTTGCCAATGAAGCAGATATTTTCGCTTTTGGCTCATTTTTAGTACAGCGTTGTTATCTTGTGGTCGTTTCAACTTCGTCACAGCAGTCAGCATTTAGAATATTCTCTGTCATGAACAGCCGAGGAATGAACCTGCTTGCTACTGATATAATCAAATCTGATGTTATAGGTAAGATCAATGAAGACAATAGAGATGATTATACCGATAAGTGGGAAGAGATAGAAACTCAGCTTGGAAGAGAAGATTTCAATGATCTCTTCGGATATATACGAATGATAAAAATGAAATGCAAAGCTAAGAAGTCTTTGCAAGAAGAGTTCTATAAGTATGTACTCACGGATATTAACAATGATACTGCTATAGAGTTTATTGATAATGTACTTGAACCATATTCGGACGCTTATAACATTATACGAAAAGCTATCTATACTTCAACTGAGAACGCAGAAAAGGTCAATAACATACTCAGATGGCTGAACAGGATCGACAACTCCGATTGGTTACCACCTGCTATGGTGTTTTACTGCAAGCATAAGACAGAATCAGACATATTGCTCACTTTCTTTGAGAAACTCGAAAGATTGGCAAGCTATATGCGAATGACTTCGTTTGACATTAACCATAGAATTGAAAGATATGCAAGACTTATCTCCAATCTTCAAGATGAAAATGATGATAGTATCTATGGGGAAAGCATTGAGCTTTCAGCATCTGAACAAAACGAATTCATATCTGTGCTAAATTCAGATATTTATAAGATGACTGGAATAAAGCGAAATTACCTAATTCTTCGTCTGGATGCTTTTTTGTCAGATGGGGCAGCAAGTTACAAATCCAATGTATTATCAATTGAACATGTTCTTCCTCAAACAGTTTCACCTGGAAGCGAGTGGAATAAGACTTGGACTGATGTGGATGATAGATCATATTGGCTGAATAAGATAGGTAATCTCATCCCACTTACCAAAAGGCATAATTCAAAGGCACAAAACTATGATTTTAAGACAAAGAAGGAGAAATACTTCAAAAACACAGATGCAGGTGTAACTTCATATGCTCTTGCAACCGATGTACTTAATTATGACGAATGGACTCCTGATATAGTGAAGGCAAGACAGACGAAACTGATAGATGCATACAAAAAAGGATGGAATTTAGAGGAAACTAAAGTTGATGCCGTCGTAGACAATGCTGCGATTCAAGTGATCAAAACCATTTCAGAAAATGATATTAGAGCAAGGATATTGCGTATTCCGGCAAAAATAAAAGAACGAATTCCTGAATCCATGACATCATATACTGTGACCTTTAACGGAGAAACCGTCAAGGAATTAACTATTGCTAAGGAACGTGATTACTTTGCAAAGGTAACAGAGCTATACAAAAAATACGGACTAATTGACGCAGATGGGTCGTTCATTTCTAAGCAGATCATATGGAGTATGGATGAAAGAGTCAACCTTTCTGCGACAATAGAATAGTTCTGAATCATAAGAAGCAAGAATATAAAAATGCTGTGGAAATTAAAAGTTGTGTTTTTCACCCCGTCACATAAAAAGTTCAACCCATATGAACTAAATTTTTTAACACTAAACAGCCGCAGGTCACAAATTTATGTGACCTGCGGCTGTTGCGTTTTGTTTTTTAGCACACAAAAAATCAAGCTAATTTTGTGATAAAGATATAAAAACACAATTCCCCCATTGAAAAATATAATGGAATATGGTATAATATGTAGGGTGATACTCTTATATTATAGGGCGTGGAGGTTATAACATGGCAAAAACCGCTAAATCAAAAAAATTTGTTTCAATGGAGGAAGCATTGTGGAAATCTGCTGATAAACTTCGTGGCTCTGTCGAGCCTGCGGAGTACAAGCACGTTGTACTGAGCTTATTCTTCCTTAAATTCGCAAGCGATAAATTTGAAACTCAGCGTAAGATGATTGCTGAGAAATATGGTAATAAGTTTGTAGATAACATCGCTTTCTATACTAAGGATAATGTTTTCTATCTTCCTGCTGAGAGCCGTTGGAACTATGTCATGGAAAATGCAAAGCAGGACGATATTGCTCTGAAAATAGATACAGCTCTCTTTACAATAGAGAAATCAAATCCTGCACTGAAAGGTGCACTTCCTGATAACTACTATTCCCGGCTGCATATTGACACTAGCAAACTCGCATCATTGCTTGATGAGATTAATAAGATTAACACCGATGACTCTGAGAATGATATTATCGGACGTATCTATGAATATTTCCTTGGTAAGTTTGCTCTCGCAGAAGGTAAAGGTAAGGGAGAATTCTATACTCCGAAATGTATAGTTAATCTCATTGCCGAGCTGATAGAGCCGTATGACGGCATACTTTATGACCCGTGCTGTGGTTCTGGTGGTATGTTTGTTCAGTCAATCAAATTTGTTGAAGCTCATAGTGGAAACAAGAAAAAAGTTTCTATATATGGGCAAGAAGCAATCAATACAACTTTCAAACTTGCTAAAATGAATCTTGCTATTAGAGGAATATCAGCTAACCTCGGTGAAAAGGCTGCAAACACATTCACCAATGACCAACACAAAGATTTAAAAGCAGATTTCATCATGGCGAATCCACCATTCAATCAAAAAGAATGGAGAGCTGATAACGAACTTACACATGACCCCCGTTGGGAAGGTTATGATGTTCCGCCAACAAGCAATGCAAACTATGGTTGGATTCTAAACATCGTTTCAAAGCTTTCTCAAAATGGTGTAGCTGGCTTCCTTCTTGCTAACGGTGCACTGTCAGATGATGGGACTGAGTTAAAAAATTCGGAAACAGCTTATTGAAAATGGTTTGATTGAAGCAATTATTATTCTTCCAAGAAATCTTTTCTACACTACTGATATCAGCGTTACCCTTTGGGTACTCAATAAGAATAAAAAGGCTCGTGTTGTGGAACAGAACGGAAAACTCAAACGCTATCGTAACCGAGAAGATGAAATACTCTTTATGGATCTACGACAGATGGGTAGTCCTTATGAGAAAAAGTACATTGAATTAACAGCGGACGATCGAACAAAAGTTACAAGTGTATATCATAACTGGCAACAAGAAGGCTACGAGGAAACTTATAAGAATGTACCGGAATTTTGCTATTCTGCTTCTTTTGATGAAGTAAAGGAAAAAGGATTTACTCTTGTCCCAAGCAGATATATTGAGTTTGTCAATCGTGATGAAAACATCGACTTTGATACAAAAATGAAGTCATTGCAGGGAGAACTCAAAGAACTTCTTGTTCAAGAGGAAAAATCCAAAGCAGATTTACTTGCCGTATTTAAGGAGTTGGGATATGAAATCGAATTATGATATTTTAGGGAATCATATCCGACTGATTGATATTCGTAACAGAGAAAGCATAACGGACAGAGTTTTGGGAATTAACATAGACAAATTCTTTATGCCGTCGGTTGCAAATGTCATTGGTACGGATTTGAGTAAATATAAACTGATAACAAAAGGAAAGTTTGCGTGTAATCCAATGCACGTTGGTCGTGATGAACGACTCCCAGTTGCATTGTATGATGAAGAAGAACCTGCTATTGTTTCTCCGGCATATTTTATGTTTGAGGTAGTAGATAACAGCATTTTGAATGAAGATTATTTGATGATGTGGTTTCGCAGACCGGAATTCGACCGTATTTGTTGGTTACATACTGACGGAAGTGTTCGTGGTGGGATTACTTGGGGCGATATTTGCAGACTGGAAATTCCCGTACCACCTATTGAAAAGCAGATTGAAATAGCGAACAGTTATAAGACAATTACTGATAGAATTGCTCTAAAGCAGCGGATAAATGACAATTTAGCAGCTTGATAACTGGGTTAATATTGTTGATTGTAGTTTTTCAAGCAAAGCAATTCCTCTTGTGTTTAATGTCATTTGTTCGACGATTGTAGCAAGATTCATTTTTTCGATGAAATCTGGTGGTGGAACTACAAGTTTTATATTATCAATAAAGTTTTTGCTTAAATTATCTTGTGCTCCACCGTTGGACATTCTGCTTATTGCCGCTTGGCTTTGAATAAGTGAGAAATATAAATAAGCTGCCTCGGCTTTTGAATGGCAGATCATTCCACATATTGCCTGATTGGTTGTCGCTTCGATTGCAAGATACCCAACCTCGCCTGCGGTAACACCATACATTGCCATTAAAACGGCGTCTTTTGGGAGCAACTTTGTGGAACTCTCGGTCAATCCTAACGGTGTGATATATTCTTCTGTCTGCAAAGTGATATTATTATGTACTTCACCAGACTTGACCCAAGAAATTGTTCCGTTTTCCCAATATTCTTTGTTGGTGCGAGATGGGGTTGAACCAGACTTTGTTTCAACGCAGAATTCGGACACTTTTTCAACCTTAAAATCCTTTGGAAAAGTCAATCTATCCATTTCTGCTTCGGTCAGATTTATCAAAGCACCTCTACCGACCTTCTTTTGGATAGAAGTAGTTCCAATCGCCGCTAAATTATCATTTAGAATAGGAGTTAAAAATGAGAAAAAAATCAGAAGATAAGAAAAAAAATATTGATATAACCAAATTTGAATGTAAACGTTTAAAGGAAGTTGCAGGAGATAATGAAATAAAAGTACAAATCGAACATTTTCTCTCTGAAAAGAATCGTAATCTAGGAGGCTATTTGCATTATCATGCTCGAACCGAAGAATCCGCTAATTACAGGGCTTTTTATGTAATACTGGATGATAAAGACATTGTTTTGTATTTTTCATTACAAATGGGAGCTACTATAAAATGCCATAAAAAATACATCGGCGGTATAAAATATGATACCGAATTAGAAAGGACTCATATAGATAAAGATAAGATTGAGGTAACTAATGTAGTTCCAGTTATTGAAATTCCCCAGTTTTGTGTAAATGATCGTTATCGGAATAAAGTGAAATCATGGAAGGTAGAGTATAAAGGAATAATATATAATGTTGGGCAATTTGTTTTTTTTAAGTATATGGTTCCGATAGTATTAGACGTAGCGGAGAAGGTGGGGTTCCAGTATTTAATCCTATTTTGTGCAGATAATGCAGAACGTGATCTTGAGAAATACTATAAAACAATGGGGTTTGAGAGAATGGATAATATGGCTTGTCTTAGAGATGAATATAGTAAGGATTTGGAGTGCCTTATTGTTAAGATAGATGAATTAATCGAGAGATACTTGAAATTCGAGGACCCTTTTTATGTTTCGCCAAATCCGAAGAAATTTAAATACAATAACTGGACTTTTTCCAGATAGTGCAAATGCTTATGATAAATAATAGCAAATATATTCAAACACAACTTTGAATTGTGATTATTGAGTTTATAAAATGATAATCATTTACATAAGCTATGAAGTTAGTATCCAATTGCTATTCATGCATTCATGTTTGAAGGTGAACTATGGAAAAGAGAATTACAAAAAAACAACACTATATCCCTCAGTTCTATCTCAGACGTTTTACTGATGACGCAGGATATTTACATATTTATGATTTTGATAAACAAAGATATATCAAATCCGTTCCGAAGGAGTTTGGATATGAGAAATATCTTTATGAAACTCGCTTATCAAAACCTAATAGAATGGGGGAGCAGTTTCTATTAACAAATGATATTGAGAACATTTTCGCCAAATATGAAGGCGAATTTGATTCGTTCCTGAAAAAGCTAGATAGGATATGCACTCCAACACAAAGAAAAGGTGTTTTAATATTACACGGAGATGAAAAGAATATTCTTCGGCGTTTCATTGCAAATATGTTCTTTCGTAACCCAATTACAATGGCTCAAATGAACCTTAACGAAGTGCCTGCCGACTTTTTTGAACCCGAAGCCAAGGAAAAGTTCAATCAGTTTCTGGACATAATCGGTGGTTTTAACGCTGATGAACTTGTATCTGCCGCTATAAAGAAAGTCATGCTTACAGATGAGCATGAAAAGAATAACATAAAATCTTTCGTTGAACAGATTCAAAATCTGTGGTTTACATTTCTATATTCAGAACACCTCCAGTTTATAACGTCATCATTTCCTGTGATATTGGGAAATGATAAAACAATACCAACGGATGACAAAAGCTGTATCCATATAGCGCTGTCCCCATCAGTTTCAGTGGTATTTGGAAATTATCAGGGATCAAAAGAAAAACATAACCGTTTAGCGTATGTAGATGATGAAGTCGTGGATTTTTTTAACAGGCAACAGATAAAGAATATAACAGATCTTAAAGGGTATCTTATTGCCCCATCTAAAACGCTAATCGAAAAATACTGTAAGAAGCGAGAGGAGTGAGAATATGCCAGTATTTAATGAACACGCCTTAGAAATGTCCATTATGGAGCTTTTTCAAGACGAGGAATACACCTACATAAATGGCGAAAGCATCATCAGAAATAAGTCTGATGTCCTGCTTGCTGATGATTTGCGAAAATATCTGCATGACCGTTATTCTTCCGAAGGCATCACCGACAGCGAGATCGACGGGATCGTTCTCAATCTCCGCAGTATTTCCGGAACTATATATGAAGCAAACAAAGCGGTTTATAAGCTCCTGTGTGACGGCTTTATCCTTAATCGTGAAGACAGATCACAAAAAGATCTGTATATCAGCCTCATTGACTTTGAAACTCCCGAAAACAATATATTTAAGATCGTAAATCAATTTGAGATCGAGGGTATGAATAATCAGACCCGTATACCCGATGCTATTATCTTTATAAATGGTATCCCTATTGTAGTATTTGAATTTAAAAGTGCTGTCAGAGAAGAAACCACTATTATGGACGCCTATACCCAGCTCACAGTACGATACCGCAGGGATATTCCTGAACTGTTCAAATATAATGCCTTTGTTGTTATCAGCGATGGTGCGAATAATAAGTATGGTTCATTCTTCTCTTCCTATGAGTTTTTCTATACCTGGAGAAAAATCGAATCCTCTGACACAGAACTTGACGGTATCAACTCTTTGCTTACAATGGTAAAAGGTATGTTCCGAAAAGATCGTCTTTTAGCTATAATCAAAGACTTTGTATACTTTCCTGATAACTCAGAGAGAGATGTGAAGATAGTGTGCCGTTATCCGCAGTTTTTCGCCGCCACCAAGCTCCTTGATAATATAAGAACTCACCTTCGTCCAGACGGTGACGGAAAAGGCGGTACATATTTCGGAGCAACAGGCTGTGGTAAGAGCTATACAATGCTATTTCTTACCCGTATGCTGATGAAATCGAAGGCACTGCATAGTCCGACTATTGTTGTAATCACGGATCGTACCGACTTGGACGATCAACTTTCCAAGCAGTTTTTATCTTCAAAGCGTTATATTGGTGATGATACCGTTGTCAACATAGAGTCCCGTGAAAAGCTCCGAGAAGAATTGCAGGGCAGAACAAGCGGCGGCGTATATCTTACTACAATTCAGAAGTTCACAGAGGACATAAAGCTCCTTACCGACCGCAGTAATGTGATATGCATTTCCGATGAAGCACATAGAAGTCAGGTCAGCCTTGACCAAAAACTGAGAATCACTACTGAGGGAGTTAATAAAACATATGGATTTGCTAAATATCTGCATGACTCCCTGCCAAATGCAACCTATGTTGGATTTACAGGAACTCCTATTGATGCTACAATAGAAGTGTTTGGTGCAGTTGTTGATTCCTATACTATGACCGAAGCTGTTGAGGACGGTATTACAGTAAATCTTGTTTATGACGGACGTGCAGCCAAAGTCACCCTCAATCAGGCAAGAGTAAGAGAAATTGAGGAATATTATGACCAATGTGCCGAAGAAGGTTCTAACGAACATCAGATAGAGGAAAGCAAGAAAGCTGTCGCTAAACTTGATGTTATTATTGGTGATCCAGACCGTCTCCGTGCTGTTGCAGAAGATTTTATCAGTCACTATGAAACCCGTGTTTCCGAAGGTGCTACTGTTGCAGGAAAAGCGATGTTCGTTTGCTCAAACAGACATATTGCATATCGTTTCTATAATATTATCAAGAAACTGCGACCTGAATGGACTGAGAAGAAGTTGTGCCCCGATGGAACAGAATTGTCAGACAAAGATAAAAAAGAACTTAAACCTATTGAAATGCTAAAGCTTGTGATGACGCGAAATAAAGATGATGAACCTGAGCTTTATGATATGCTCGGCACTAAGGATGACAGAAAAGAATTTGACCGTCAGTTTAAGAATATTAAGTCAAATTTCAAGATTGCTATCGTTGTAGATATGTGGCTCACAGGCTTTGATGTTCCTGCACTTGATACGATTTATATAGACAAACCAATTCAGCAGCATACCCTTATACAAACTATTTCCCGTGTCAACCGAGTATACGAAGGGAAAGACAAGGGCTTGATTGTTGACTATATCGGAATCAAGAAAAATATGAATATTGCTCTGAAGAAATACACCAACTTTGAGTGCGATGAATTTGAAGGCATAGAGGAGTCTGTAAAGATAGTAAAGGATCAGCTCGATGTCCTCGGTCAAATGTTTCATAATTTCAATAGTGATGATTTCTTTACAGGTACTCCCAAACAACAGCTTGCTTGTATAAACAGAGCTGTAGAGTATGTACAGCTTTCCAACGAACTTGAAACAAGATTTATGGCGGCAGTAAGACGAATGAAACAAGCATTTAACCTCTGTAGTTCAAGCGACAAGTTCTCTGATAAAGATAAGGACTATATCCATTTCTACTGTGCTGTTCGCTCGATTCTTTTTAAGTTGACTAAGGGTGATGTACCAGATATAGCTCAAATGAATGCCCGTGTCCGTGAATTGTTGGAAGGTGCTATACAATCAGACGGAATAGAGGAGCTGTTTGAATCCGGTAAACATATAGAGGTTGATCTTTTCAGCGATGAGTATATAAACAGGATAAACGCTATTCAGCTACCTAATACCAAAATAAAAATACTTCAAAGACTTCTGTCTCAGGCAATAGAGGAATATAAGAGGGTTAATAAAATCAAAGGCATAGAATTTTCAGAACGCCTTAAACACGTTGTTGATGAATATAATAACCGCAGACGCGATGAGGCATATGCCAACGAAGTACTTGATGATGTTGCCGAACAACTTGCAAAACTCCTTGCAGAGTTAAAAACCGAAAAGGATTCATTTATGGATATGGGGATTGACTTTGAGGAGAAGGCGTTTTATGATATTCTAAGCTCTGTTGCCAAGAAGTATGAGTTTGAATATCCCGAAGATAAAATGATAGAGCTTTCAAAGCGTATAAAAATCATTGTAGATGATAAGGCACGATATACCGATTGGGCAACCCGTGAAGATATTAAAGCAAATCTGCAAGTTGACCTGATTCTTTTGCTTGATGAGTTTGACTATCCCCCTGTAACCATTGATGATGTTTACAAGGAAGTGCTGGAACAGGCGGAGAACTTCAAGAAATATAGTAAGTAAATAAATAAAAAGGAGCAAGGTTTCAGAGAGCTTTGCTCCTTTTTATATCTTCATAATCAATGCAATGGTTATGCGGACTGCTTATTTGTGTAATATGCCAAATTCAAGCAGATATGGATATATTTGCTTTGTAAGAAACATTTTTCTATTTCCCTGCAACTGACGAACAACTCTAAGCCACGAAAAAAAGATACATACTATTCTCAGGTTCAGAAGATATCACAAATATCTCAGAGCCGATTACAAAAATATATCTTTACATAGGGTATCGAATGTAAAGATACAATAACGTCCTGATTTTAGGTATCGACCACGTTTACGAAAACATCAAGACTGCTAACACGGTCACACCCACATACATCACCTAGCTCAATGCCACACCAAACTTCACCAAGAACACGCATTACTATGACGACAGTTACTATCTTATCTGTGAGGGACGCAAGGAATATCTGCTAGACAAGTTGCAGGACAACGACAACTATCTGTTCACTCTTTGGGCTTTGTCCGTGATCTAAAACGTGAGGATGTATACAAGACCTTGAGATAATTGAAGACCACTTTATGGAAGGTCACAGCAAAAAAGTACGTTTTTTCATATATAATAGCTTTAATCTCAACCAGCTTGACAACTTCCCATCTGACTTCGGAATAAATGCTATGATAATAAACACACAGACGTTTGCATTTTCCCTTAAAAAGGACGGCAGCAACACGAAAATTGAAATAGCCGATGAGCAAATCTATTGACAACCACATCGTTATATGTTATAATACACAAGGAAAAGTTATAAAATAAAACAATCTGCCTACCACATACATAAAAAACATAATCAAACACTTAGAGCTATAAGCTCGTACATATCATCAGGCACGATTTAAAACAACGGGATCACTATATCCTGTTGCCGAATCGTGAATCTGAAATATGTGCGAGCTTTTTTGTTTGTATAAATTACATATATGACAACGGCAACTTGAAAATAGAATAGGAGGTCTGATAGCGTGAAAAAACTCATCACTAGATCCTGCGAAGAAATAATGACTACGGTGTACAAGCCAATAGAGTTCGTTGTGGACGGCTTGCTTGCACAAGGTCTGTATATCTTAGCAGGTGCACCAAAGGTCGGAAAGTCTTGGCTGGCACTTGATATGTGCTTGTCAATAGCGAAAGGAGAAAAAGTTTTAGGTCAGAAAACATTGCAGGGCACGGCATTGTATTTGTGTTTAGAGGATAGCTATGTTCGTATTCAAAATCGCTTGTATGAAATAACTGATGTGCCAACTGAAAATTTGTACTTCTCTGTTATGTCTGAATCTATCGGCAACGGACTTGAAGAGCAAATTGAAAGTTTTAAAATCGAACATTGCGATCTAAAAATTGTGTTCATCGACACTCTGCAAATGGTTCGCAGCGATACTGATTCAAGTTATGGTTCAGATTATAAAGAACTCTCTGTTCTCAAAGCACTTGCAGACAAACTTGAAATTGCAATAATAGTTGTACATCATACTAGAAAATGCAAAGATACCGACCCGTTCAATATGATCTCAGGCAGTACTGGAATCAGCGGCTGTGTTGACGGCAGTATGGTGCTTATTGAAAACAGGCGTGGTAGTCGCAATGCTAAACTGTTCTGTGTCGGTCGTGACATTGAAAACGCAGAAATCAATTTGCATTTTGATAGTGACTTGAAAAAGTGGATAGTTACAGATGAGTTGTCCACAAGCAAAACCAAAGACAACATTTTTCTTGCGGCATTGTATGTTTACATCAAAAAGAAAGTTGATTTTTCAGGTACGGCGTCAGAACTTATAGAGAAACTGAAAAGTGTTTCTGATGAAACATTTTATCCCAACAGAGTAACAAGAGATCTGGTTCGCAACGGTTACACGCTGAGAAAATACGGCATAGATTTTCAGTACAAGCGAACTAGAAACGGCAGGCTGATAATTCTTCATTACGACCGTGAGCGTGACAGCAGTGACAGTAGATCCACCAGTGAAGTTACTGTCAACAGGCTGACCTTGAAAGTATGAAAAGTCCTGCAAAACCTTGTTTTACAAGATGTGACGGTAGAAATCAAAGCAAGTTTTACTGTCAACATTTCAAAGCTACCGTCAACGCCAAATCAGCGAACGTGTGGCGATCTGTGGGCTTTAGTTTTCGGTCGGGTAAGTTTAGCAAAGCCAAAGGGAAAACCCACACAAGCGATTTGTGAGCCGATGTGAGCGATATTTTAAATAAGGTTAGCTTGTGCAAGTCGAACTCAACGATTTGAGCAATTATGTACTTTTCACAATTCAGCAGCTAGAGCTATAACCACCAAAGCTAAATATTTTATTGCAAGTTAAAGTTTCGGGGTCGCAGCCCCCGAAACACTCACAGCGGACGAGCAAAGCTCGCAGCAAAAGTGCCGTAAATACGCACTTTTAGAAAAGCCTTTGTGCATAATTTTTATGGGGTCAAGATACGGCTTACAAAGAAAATTAGGGGTCGCAAGTTACAGAAATCAAGCTCAAATGGGCGTAAATACGAACTTTGCAATAGGTGTCATAGGACAATAAAATCATATAGAAACGAGGCGATAAACAAAATGAGCAAACTGATTAACACTATACAAAAAAGGCAAAAATCGTAATAAGGAGTGTTGCTTTTGCAGATAATCAAAAACGAAAAATCAGGCATCGCTCAGATCTGGCTGAGCAATGCAGAACAACAAAATGAGAGAGTTATGAATTTGGTTGAGTGCAAGATAAAGGAGCTTAGCGGAGAAAAATTCAAAGTTGCCGTGTTCCGCTCAGGCTCTAAAGATCTATATGAATGTACTGAAAATCTTCTCCACCATAATCTTACTCTCTGACAGCGAGTGCACCTATGGTGCACTTTACATACACTCCACCATTATTTTTATATCCTTTGCCTATTGCCTTTTGGACAAAGATGTGATACAATATTATTCGTAATAAAACATATAAACTGACAACATTGTATGTATCCGCAAGGGTAAGATCCATCATCAAAAGCGACAACATTGTACCATTATATCAAAGAAAGGGTGAAAGTTATGAGCACAAAATACAGCATAGCAGGCTATTGCAGAATTTCCGTTGACGAGGAAATGGACAGGGACAACACCTCTATCGAGAACCAAAAAGCTATCATAACTGACTTTGTAAAGCGAAAATTCCCCGACAGCACGCTTGAATTTTACGAGGATCGTGACCGTTCGGGATATACGTTTGAACAGCGTGAGGGCTATCAGGAGCTGCGAAAGAAAATGCTTCGATTAGAGTACGATATTCTGATCATCAAGGACTTCTCCAGATTTTCCCGACGAAACAGCAAGGGACTGGTGGAATTGGAAGATCTGCGTGACGCAGGAATGAGGATTATCTCGATTGGCGATAACATTGATTATCCTACCTATGACGACTGGACGGCAATTCAGTTCCGCTTTCTTATCAATGAAATGCCTGTTACCGATACGTCCAAAAAGGTCAAATCGGTCATCAAACGCCGTCAGGAGGAGGGCAAGTGGATATGCGCTGTGCCCTACGGCTACGTTATGATAAACAACAAGACCATGCAGTTCGAGGTTGACGAACCTGCCGCACAGGTGGTGCGTGATATTTTTGAAAAGTATAATGAGGGCTGGGGCTATAAAAAAATTGCGAATTACCTTACGGAAAAACATATCCCTACCCCTCGTATGTGTGAGAAAATGCGAAAAGAGGCTAACGGTGAAGAGTGCAAGCGTGAGGCAAAACAAACGTGGAGTTTGGTAACCATCAGCGAAATATTGTCAAACGATTTCTATATCGGCACGCTCCGTCAAGGCAAATACCGCCGCAAAAGGATCAACGGCGATGAAGTCAAGCAACACGAAACTGACCACATTGTATTCGAAAACAACCACACGCCTATCGTGGATTATAAGGTGTTCGCATTGGCACAGGAAAATCTCAAAAAACGCACCACCTCTCACTATCGTGGCGTAAGAAAATACGAGAATGCTTATTCAGGATTTCTCTACTGCGGTGACTGCGGCTCTCCAATGTTCTCAATGAGCAGAAACGATATTGCCGCCGCATATACCTGCGGAACATATCACAGACGAGGAACAAAGGGCTGTACATCACATCACACAAGGGTCGATATGCTTGATAAGCTGCTGAAAGAGTACGTTCAAAAAGTCCGTGACAATTCTCAGGATATGATAGAACGTCTGCAAAACTCCATTGCTAAGGAGCAGAACGAAAGCAAAAACAGCAAGTCAGTCGTGGAGCTGATAAAGGGACAGATCGAGGACGCAAAAGCTGAAATGAAAATGCTCACACGTCAGCAGACAAGAGATGTTATGCGTCACCCTGAGCGTACAGAGATCATTGAAGAAACCTACACCGAAATGATCGACGAGCTTACCTTGCGAATAGAGGGACTGAAAAACCAGTTACAGCTGGCGGTGGATAAAAATAATGCCATAGTAAGAGTAAACCGAACTGCAAAAACCGTGTTTGAAATTTTCGACAATATTTTGAATAAGCCTACCCTTGATAAAAATGACATAAATCTGATAATCGACAAAATAACAGTTTATGAAGATCATATAGATATTCAGCTCAAAGCTGACATTGACTGCTTGCTAAAATACGGCACACTTGACGAACCTGAGAGCGTATCTGCAATGGCAGAAGTCAGCGAAAAAGCCGCCGAAAATTTTAATAAAGGCACTGAGAGCAAAAAGTCAGCCGGACAGCTTGTCAATGTTATAAAAAATAGCAAAGGCAAGGTTCTTAGTGTCAACGTTATCAGTAACGGCGACCCCCTCGAGATCTACACCGGCCCCGAAAGCGAGGTCATTTTTAAGAAATACAGCCCAGTAAACGAGCTTGAAAACGCCGCTGAGGCTTGCGAGGTCATCGCGCGGCTGGGCGGCGCGCCCGCTGTCATTTTCGACCGCGACCACGTTGTCGCCGTTTCGGGCATACAGAAAAAGGAATACGCCGAGCGCCGCATTTCACCCGCGCTCGAAGATCTGCTCGAAAGCCGTAAGACTTTTGCCGCTGAGGACGGCGCTTCCCTCCGCCCCATCGAGGGTATGGACAGCCTTGCGCTCGCCGCCGCGCCCATCATCTCCGCGGGCGATATTGTCGGCGCGGTCACCTTTCTCGCTACCGATGAGATCACTCAGCCCGCCGATCAGCACCTGCTGCTCGCCAAGACCGCCGCGATGTTTCTCGGCAAACAGATCGAGGGGTAAAAATTTGGGACTGCACCCGTTGTCAGGAGCAGTCCCGTTTTTCATTTCTTCTCTACCGTTAGTATGACGTAGCCCGATATGTACGGCTTTACCATCTCGGGAGTTTTGTCCGCTTCGGCAAATATCCGCGGCGCAAGCTCGTCTGCCAGCGCTTTCACTTCCTCTACCGGCTTCTTGAAAACTGTCGGACATACCGGCGAAAGCACGATGACGCGCCTGCCCTCGAGATCCATCACCCTCAGCGGCCATATTCGGCAGTCGAAAGGCTTGTTCTCACCCAGCATACATCCCTTTTTACGGTCGAGCATCGGACAGAAATAGAGGTCTTCGTCCGGCTCGCGCTCCATACGAAAAAGCCGCGCCCCGCTCGCGTATGAAAACTTCTGCTGCGGCGCAATCTCAAGCGCCAAACTCTGTACCTCGTCGGTTATCACGGGCGTTTCCCAGAGGTCGTAGCTGTCGAACGAACAGCATATCTGACATTTCGCACACTCGGCGCGGGATAATATTTTTGTAAGCATAGCTCAGCTCTCCTTATCAATATCTGTCTATATTATACCACACTTCGCCGCGATATTCAATAGCGGACGCAAAAAAGCCGCACCGCTCGCGCTGAGCAGTACGGCTTTGGATTTGCAGTTTTGCGAACTAATTAGCCCTTTACAGAACCGAGCGCTACGCCCGAAATGATGTTCTTGGAAAGGATAAGGTAGATAACTACAACAGGCAGGATAGCGAGAACCATGAAGAGGTTCATAACGCCTGCGTTTGCAGCCATCGGGTTCGACTGAATGTTAGCACGCATTATCTGGAGTATCAGAGGAATAGTCTTCTTCTCTGCCGTGTCGATTATCATCTGAGGCATGAAGAGGTTGTTCCAGCTCGATACGAATGTGAATATGCCCTGTACGGCGAATGCCGGCTTGAGTATAGGCGTTACAATGGTATTGAACGTTCTGAACTCGCCGCAGCCGTCTATTCGGGCTGCTTCTACGATCTCCAGCGGCAGCGATGAAGCCATGTACTGGATCATGAAGAAGTATACGGCAGGAGCCGCAACAGCGGGCACGATCAGCGGAATGTAGCTGTCGAGCAGGTTCATGTTCTTCAGCATTCTGTAAAGACCGATAGCCGAAGCCTGAGTAGGAACCATCATAACTATAAGGATGAATGTGTGCGCTATCTTTTTCAGCTTGAAGTCATATACATGGATAGCATATGCTGTCAGAGCCGAGAAGTATACGGAAAGTACCGTGGTGAATGCAGCGATTATCAAGCTGTTTGCAAACGAGCGAAAGAAATCGCCGTAGGTCTGTTTATAATTCTCAGACAAAAGTGTCTTGAAGTTTCCGCCGAGCGCCTTGCCGGGGTAAAACTGCAAGCCTGTCTGTACCTTACCTCTGGTAGCGTTGATTATAAGCAGATAGAAAGGAAGAAGAGAAATTATTACAAGCAAAATCAGAACGACATATGCTATGACTCTTCTTACAGTAAGTGCGGTCCGGCTGTCAGTAGTGCCGGCTACGCCTTCGATTCGTGCCATAAAACATAACCTCCTAAATTAAGCTTTCTTCTTTTTCTTCTTGTATCTTGTCTTTACGCTCTTATCGTCCATAACTTTAAGGGTTATGAAGCCGAGGATAGCGGAAACGATGAATACAAGTACAGAAAGTGCAGCAACGTTGCCGACAGCCGAGTTTTTACCCTGCTGTATCTGCGAAACTACGGTCATAAGTTTGCCGTTAGCGCCGCCCGCCTTGCCGCCGATGATGTAAGGAACGTCGTACATCTGTAAGCCGCCTATCATAGATGTTACGAGAACGTAAGCCAGAATAGGCTTGATAAGCGGGATAGTGATCTGCCAGAATGTCTGGCTGGGGTTTGCACCGTCGATCTGAGCTGCTTCATACAGCGAGGTATCTATACCCATGATAGCTGCCATGAGGAGTATGGTAGTATTTCCGTACCACATCATGAAGTTGATAAAACCAACTACCACGCGCGAACCGCCTGCGTCATTCAGCCAAGACTGCTCGTTGCCGGTAATGTTATAGATCAGCTCGTACATCGCGCCGCCCTGAGTAAAGAGCGAATAGAAAAGCAGCGAAAGAGCCGAAGCCATGATAACGTTAGGCAGGTAGATAACGGTCTTGAAAAAACCCTGAGCCTTGAGCTTTAGTCTAATATCGGTGAACCAAACTGCGAGCAGCAGAGAGAAGATTATCTGCGGGATAAAGCCGATGAGCCAAAGGATCATGGTGTTTATCAGCGATTCGGTAAATATGCCGCCGCTTCCGATAACGTTGGCGTAGTTCTTAAATCCGCAGAAGCCGTTGTTTACTACGTTGTCAGCAGCAGGTACAGGGTTTCTTACGCTCGCTACCGCGCCCGTATTTACAGTGTAATCGATGAAGCTGTAATAAAACGTCTGGATCAAAGGTGCTAACGAGAAAACAGCATATACTAAAAAGAAGGGAATAAGGAAAATATAGCCCCACTTCGCGTAGCTAATACTTTTTCTTTTCATGAATTTTCACCTGCAATTTTCAAATTAAGTATTGGTAAATTTAAAAAGAGAAATAAAAACGGGGGGAGGATTACCTCCGCCCCCCATCTTCATTTATTTACATTGTAATGCTCTTTTTATGAATTAGTCCATAGTCAGAGTGCTGTAAACGTTAGTGATGTTCTTCTTAAAGTTCTCAAGAGCTTCATCATAAGTTACGTTGCCGAGGAAGTAGTCCTTCATTGCAGCCTGGAACTGCTCGTTGCAGCCCTGGTCATAAGCAGAAAGCTTGTTGCTCAGGTCGATGTTGTCAGCAGCCTCGGTAAGGAGCGAGAGGTGATCCTGTCCGCCGAGGAACGGGTTGCTGTAGCCGCCGTCGATGAGCTGCTTGATAGCTTCCTTGTTGTTGGTGTAATCCTGCTGCTCTTCGGTGATCTGCTTCATGATGTCGGTATCGCAGGTCAGCTTCAGCATGATGTCGCGGGTGATAGCGATGTTGTCAGAGCCGTAAGCGCCGCAGATCCATGTGCCGCCCCAGAAGTAAGCCTGAGGACCGGCGCAAGCTCTCCACTTGCCGTAACCGCCGTTGCCTTCTTCTTCCTTACCGCCTTCGTCAACAGACTTATCAAGAGTGTTAGGCAGCAGGGTGAAAGGAATGCCCCAAGTAGAGAAGAAGTAACCGAAGGTCTTACCGTCGATCTTCTGACCGGCCTTCCAAGCGTCATCCCAAAGGGAGGTCTTGTTGTTGTAGCCCTTATCGGTGTAGTCCTTAGTCTGATCTACCCATGCGGAGATCTGAGGATCGATGGAGATCTTTCCGTCAGTAACCCAAGGAGAAGAAACGGTGTTGGAGAAGCATCTGTATGTATCGTCGAAACCGGAAACCATTGCGATGCCCTTTTCCTGCATCTTAGCAGCTACGTCGTTGAACTTATCCCAGTCAGAGATCATAGCCTGTACTTCGTCGGGATCGTCAGTTCCGAGAACGTCCTTAGCGTAGTCAGCGTTGTAGAGGAACAGACCCGGAGTAGCCTGCCAAGAAAGACCCTTGAGGATACCGTTGCTGTCGGTCATAACGTCCTGAGTGTACTTGTACTGGTTAGCAGTATCGCTCTCAGAGATACCAACTTCTTTTCTTACGTCGAGGCAGATGTCGGAATCTACATACTTCAGAGCGTAGTCAGCCTCTACGAGGAACATATCGATCTTGTCGTCGTCCTTAGCTTTGTTCTGTCCGGAGATAGCTTCGTCGAGCTTGGTCTGGTAAACGTTACCTTCGTTAGTGTTCTGTACCCAGTTAACTTCTACGCCGTCCCAAAGAGCTTCATCTCTGTTAGGCCAGTAGTAAGTTTCAAATCTCTCCTTGAACTCGGTGTTCCATACATAGATGTTGTACTTCTTACCGGTGTTTACGAGGCTGTCAGCCGCAGGGATGTCAGCGTCGTCAACGGGGGTAGCAGTATTTCCGCCTGCCTTGCTGGCGTTGTCTGCTGCCTTAGAATCGCTCTTAGAGCTGTCATCGCCGCCGCAAGCGGTAAGCATCGAGCCTGCCATGCAGAGTGCAAGCGAGCCGGCAAGAATTCTTTTAAGCTTTGTCATAATAAATTTCCTCCTTAAAGTTGCATTACAATTAAATATCATTACCGAAGCGTTTTTGCTTCGTGCTAATGCCAAGTGTTATTTTGTCGATCCTGCGGGTCTTGCTACCGAAGCGCCCTTTTGGATCTCGCCGTCTACCGTTATCACCTCAGCGAATGTGGTAGATGGATTTTCGATCTGCGAGATAAGCTTTCTCGCCGCCGCAGCGCCTATCTTTACAGCGTCCTGCCTGTAAGATGTAAGCTTTGGCGAAAGAAATTCGGAATAAGCAATTCCGTCGTAGCCCACCACCGAAATATCGTCGGGTATTTTCAGCCCGCAGTCTGCAATGGCGTTGTAGCCGCCAATCGCCGAGAAATCGTCGGGCATAAATATGCAGGTAGGTCTTTCCTCGCTTTGTATGAGCTGTTTTGTAAGCTCGTATGTAGCTACAGGGTTGTGGTATTCGCCTGTGAGCATCCACTCGGGCTTTACCTCTATCCCGCGGTTCATGCAGGCTTTGCAGAAGCCGCTCATTCTTTTTTCCATTACAGCAGAGCGTTTGCCCTGTATGAATGCTATTTTTTCGTGCCCCATTTCGCTGACGTAATCTATCAGCGCTTCCATTCCGCTTTCGTTATTTGAGACCACAGCCGTTCGGCATTCAAAAACGTGGTCTATCGTAACTACGGGCAGGTCGCCGTTTATCACCTCGTATACGTCGGGGTCTGAAAAGTCGGTGCATATTATCACGAGTCCGTCTACATTGCGGTATTTGCAGTGCTCGTAGATCGACATTTTTCTGCGTCCGAGGTTTTTGTTGATAAACGTTATATCATAGCCGCTGTATTCCGCCTCAGTTTTAAAGCTGTTTAGCACCTTTGCGAAAAACTCGTGCGTCAAACCGCTTCCCGCTTCTTCGGTAAACATCACTCCTAAGTTAGAAGTTCTGTTGGTCTTTAGCGCCCTGGCCTGTGAGTTTGGGAAGTAGCCCATTTCTCTGGCGGCTTTTATCAGGCGTTCTTTTGTAGCGGGGCTTACGTCCTTGTGATCGTTAAGAGCCTTGCTGACAGTTGCTATCGAGACGCCGCAGCGAACGGAGATGTCCTTTAGTGAAACCACAGCGTTTCTCCTTTCTTTCAGTAAACGTTTTCGGTTCATTTAAGCTGCACCGCAGCGCTTCTCGTTTAAAATCTCCTTAAACGTTTTCCGCTAATGAAATTGTACAATAATTTCTCCAAAAATGCAAGTGTTTTTGCGAATTTTTTGCGTTGTGTAAGAAAATATGGAGGATTGAACTAATTTTCAACGCCCGTTTTGTGCATTTTGACGAACAATTTTGCCTCCGCGACACCGTTTTGTAACCGTTTACACCGTCGATGACGTTTTTGCCGCTTCCGCCGCTCATTTTTTCACACAGTGCTCATATAACAAAAAAATCGAAAAAGCCTTTTGCTGCAATTTATCCAAAAATTGTGCGTATAGTTGCAAAAATCGCACAAATTTAGCTCATTCTTTACTTATTCGACACCGTTTTAAACGTTTTCGGCGTGATTTCAGATTTTATCATTTTTCTGAGCGAAAATGCGAATTTTTTTCATGTTATTTTCACAAACCTCGCAAATACCCGCCTGTAAGCTTTTCGGAAACGTTTTCAGAATGTGAAGAATTTTGCCTACGGAGGTCAATATTCTTTTATCGGCTCTTATTTTTTCGTAAAAATCTACAAAAGGCATAAAAAAAGGCGGCATGGTAAATTGCCACACCGCCTTACGAAAATGTTTTCAGTTGTCAGTAGCTTACAAACGAGGCAGGATTTGTAACGTATCCCTCGTACCTCAGCTCAAAGTGCAGATGCGTGCCCGTAGAGTAGCCCGTAGAGCCCATCAGGCCTATCTGGTCGCCCTGCTTTACCTTGTCGCCGACCTCTACCGTAGCCTGCGTGAGGTGGCCGTAGAGGGTCAGGAAGCCGTTGCCGTGGTCTATCACTACGAAGTTGCCGTAGCCGCCTCCGCAGCCGCACGAGCCGTCCTTGCCGTAATTGTGCGTACAGCTGTTGTTCATGCGCACCACCGTGCCCGCTTCGGCTGCGTTCACGCGCGTGCCGCCGTCGCCGGGAATGTCAAGACCCGCATGGTATGCCCCCCAGCGTGCCCCCACGCCCGATGACACATAGTAATTTCCAGGTACAGGCCACTTGAAATTGTACTTGCACTCGGTATCGGGTATAGTTTCGCCGTTTCTCGTGCGCTCGCTTATCGCGCTGCGCAGCTCGGTCAGCTTCTGCACCGCCTGCACTTCCGTCTGCAAACGCTGTACTTCGTCGTCAGAACTGCCGTAAGTTCCCTTTAAAAGGTCGCTGAGTATGCCCTCGTATGAATATATCTCGTTCTCAAAATTCTGCTGCTTTTCCGCAAGCTGCTCCTGCCGCTCTTTCAGCAGCTCTTTCATCTCTTTGCTCGAATTGTAAAGCTCGGCCAGCTCGGCGCGCTCTTTCTCCAGCTCCGCCGCCTGCTCGTCGTAATCCGCCTGCTCTTTTTCCAGCTCAGCTACTTTTTGGTCGTACTTCGCCTTTTTAGCAACAAGCCCGTCGAGCGTTTTCGCGTCGTAATCCGCCACGCGTTTCAGCAGTTCAGAGCGCATCAGCACGTCGAAAAAGTCACCCGCGTTGAGCAGCACCTCGGTATAGCTGATGTCCCCCGCGATGTACATGGCGCGCAGGCGCTTTTTGTACGCCGCTATGCCCTCGTCCACCTCGTTTTTAAGCTGCTGAGCCTGCTCCCTCTCGGTGGAGATCTCCATCTCGAGCTGGGTCATGTAGGCGTTTATGACGTCCGCCTTTTGATTTATATTGTCGATCTTTTTGATTATAAGCTTCTGCTTTTCCGTTTCGTCCATCACGCCGCTGTTTGCGTCAGCTATCTCTTTTTCTATCTTAGCCTGCTCGTCGGCGATCTCTTGCAGCTTATCGGTGTAAACACTGGTGTCGAACTGCGAGCCTGCTTCTTCGGCGCTGCCCTCGCTCTCAGAGGTGTTCTCGTCCGCAGATACGCAGACCTCTCCCCTGCCGCTGGCGGAAAACGCCCCTGCCGCTATGCACGCCGCACACAAGCACGCCAGCGTTTTTTTCATCGCAGTCATTTTCTTCATAAGCCTATGCTATCTCCTTTTTTGACCGTCAGACTATCGCGTTACACATAATCCTGCGGGTTCTGCGCCACGTTGTTTATACGCACCTCAAAGTGCAGGTGCGGGCCTGTGGAATGTCCCGTAGAGCCTACTGTGCCCAGCACATCTCCCTTTTCAACGTGCTGTCCCTGCGATACAGTTATCCTCTCGGAGTGTCCGTAAAGCGTCCAGTAGCCGTCGCCGTGGTCGATTATGCAGTAGTTTCCGTATCCGCCGCCGCAGCCGCAGCTGTAATTCTTGCCGTAGTCGTGCGGGCAGGTGTTTGATACCAGTATTACTTCGCCCGCGTCGGCGGCTATGATGTTCGCCCCGCGGATATTTTCAGAGTAGATGTCTATACCCTTGTGGTAAGCGCCCCAGCGCCAGCCCACGCCGTAGGATATGTGGTAAAATCCCGGAACAGGCCATGTGAACCGCGATTTATCCTGATACCCGTAATTGGAATTGGGATTACTGCTGTTGTTATTGTTGTTATTATTATTGTTGCTGCTGTTATTATCGTTACTGCTGCTGTTGTCGCTCGATGAAGAGTTATCGCCGGAGGAGTCTCCGCCGTTATTGCTATTGTTATTGCCGTCGCTGCTGTCAGAGGAACTGCTGTCCTGCTGTTGCTGCTTTTTCTCCTCTTCCTCGCGCTTTTTGCGCTCTTCCTCTTCTTTTTTCTTGCGCTCTTCTTCCTCTTTCTTTTTCTTCTCTTCTTCAGCCTTTTTCTGAGCCTCGCGCTCTTCAAAGAGCTTTTGCAGGTCGGCTTCAAATTCCTCATGCTGCTTCTCTATCTCGCTCAGATTATTCTCGTAAAGCTTGCGGTCGGCTTCCATATCCGCGATGGTAGCCGAGCTTTGCGAATACAGCTCTTCCAGTTTCTGCATCTGGCTCTGCTGCTTCTTGCGGCGCGCTTCCAGCTCTTTCAGGCTTTCCTCAAGCTTGCTCTTTTCGTCATTAAGATCCTGCTCTTCGGTCTCGTACTGCTCTTTCAGCGCTACCAGTCCGTCGATCATATCGTTGTCATAGTTGGCTACGCGCTTTACAAGCTCTATCTTCATGAGCATATCGTAAAAATCAGAAGCGCCGACGAGTATGTCGGTGTAGCTGTCGCTGCCCGCTATGTACATCACGCGCAGACGCTTTTTCAGGTCAGAGATGCCGTCGGTTATCTCCTGCTTTTTCTGCTCCACCACCTGCTCTTTTTCGGCAATGGCGCTCTCAGCGTCCGCTATCTGCGTTTCCAGCTCGCCTATCGAGTCCGCAAGCGCGGTTATCGTCTTTTCCACAGTGTCTATCTGCTCGGATATTGCCGATTGGTTGTCCTTCTCGGTGTCGATGCTTCCCGCAGTTTCCTTTATTTTCTTATCAAGCTCAGCCTGTTTTTTCTCAAGCTCTTCAAGGCTTTTTTCGGCGGAGCTTATCTTGCTGTCAGTGTCGTTAGAGTCGCCGGAACTATCCTGCGCGGCGGCAGCTTTCGGCTCGTTTTTCTTGTAGCTTTCGGTATTTGTAAAAGCCGCAGCCGTTATGGTAACGGCGAGCGTAAGCGCCAGCCCCTTTTTGATAAGGCATTTCGTGCTCGTTCTCAAAGCTCTCGTTCCTCCTTACATGAACGCCAAACATTCCCCGCGCAGACAGGGCTTGCCCGCCGCAGAGTTCTCCGTATTTTTACAAGTCAGTTGATGATTATCACACTTTAAGGTGCTTGCCCGCGCTGATAGATGTGCCTACCGCGCCGATGAATGCGCCCGATACCAGGTACGCCGCAGTTACCTTTACCACCATTTTGCTGAAAGGATAGAGGTTGTCTACGCCCAGTATCGACCACAGGCTCATATCGTTCTTGAATATGCCGTATACGCCCTCGTAGGCAAACTTAGTCAGCAGCAGCGCCGCAGCGGCAGCCGCTATACCTACCAGCATTCCCTCTATGAAGAAAGGTATACGGATAAATCTGTTGGTAGCGCCGACGTATTTCATTATGTTTATCTCTTTTCTTCTCGCAAATACGCTGGCTCTTGTAGTGTTTGAGATTATGATAAGGCATACCACGATCAGCGCCGCGATAACTGCCGTCATGATTATCATGAGTATGTTCTTTATGCTTACCAGCACGTCTGCGAACTGGGTCGGGCTTTTTACCGAGTCTACGTTCTCAAATGTGCCGATCTGCATGGTAGTTTCAGACATATGGCTTATGTCCTTTACCGTTATCCTGAAAGTATCGGGCAGAGGGTTTTCGTCCGCGTAGCGGAAAAGGTCTTGCTGCTCGTCGCTCATGTCTTTCTTCATATTTTTCCAAGCTTCGTCCTTGGAGTAGAAGGTAACTGTCGCTACGTTAGGCAGCGCCTCTATCTGCTTTTTCAGCGCTTCCTGCTTTTCCTTGCCGATGTCGTCTTTAATGGTAACAGCCGCCTCGCTCTGGTCTTCTATTCCGCCGATTATCCTGTTGAGGTTGATGGTCGTCAGCACCGAAACGCCTACCATCAGCAGCGACACCAGTATTATGCAGAATGAAGCGAAGGACATCATCCTGTTCCTCCATATGCTCTTTACGCCCTGTCCTACAAGGTATCTTGCACTGCTGGCTCTCATTTCGCATTACCTCCTATCACTTCGTCAAAGGCAATGTTGCCGTGGTTGATATTTATGATACGTCCGCCGAAATAGCGCACAAGGTCATGCTCGTGAGTTACCATAAGCACAGTAGTGCCGCACTCGTTTATGCTGCGCAGCAGGTCTACTATCTCGTATGAAAGCGCGGGGTCGATGTTTCCCGTAGGCTCGTCCGCTATGATGAGCTGAGGGTCGTTTACCAGCGCTCTTGCAAGCGCCACGCGCTGCTGCTCGCCGCCCGAAAGCTCGGTGGGGTATGACTTAGCCTTGTCCTGCAAGCCTACGAGGCTTATAACGTAAGGCACGCGGCTGCGGATATACTTAGGCGGCGCGTCGATAACGCGCAGCACGAAAGCTACGTTTTCGTACACCGTCATAGTAGGTATCAGTCTGAAATCCTGAAATACTACGCCGATGGTGCGGCGCAGAGCGGGTATCTTGCGGCGGCGCAGCTTTGAAAGATTAAAGCCGTTTACCATCACAGTACCCGAAGTAGCGTCTATCTCTTTGAGTATCAGCTTTATCAGCGTCGATTTGCCCGCGCCGGAAGAGCCTACTACGAAAGCGAAGTCGCCGTCGTTTATTTTAAGATTAACTTTGTTGAGGGCATCTACGCCGCTCGAATAAGTTACAGATACGTCTTTAAATTCTACCAAGATCTGTTCACCTCTCAAATTATTTGCACAAAAAAACGAAGCGCCGCTTTAGGGTCACGGGGGTATATTTCTCTCTTTTTCCGCGAAAAGTCCGCGGGCGCTCGTATCTCCATTCAGTTCAAACGGCTGACCGCCGGCGCGCAGGACAGCCCGCGCTACCGCGGAACACCGGCACTGCAAAAGCTGCGATCAGCCATTTTCAAAAATCACCGTTTATAATTATCAGAATTTAGCGGGGTTTGCCGAAAGATATTTTCTTACCATAAGCGCTATCTTGAAGATAATAGCGTGGTCGAATTCTCTAAGGTCAAGACCCGTAAGCTTCTTGATCTTCTCAAGGCGGTACACAAGAGTATTTCTGTGTACGAAAAGCTTTCTCGAAGTTTCCGAAACGTTCAGGTTGTTCTCAAAGAACTTCTGTATAGTAAAGAGCGTTTCGTGGTCGAGCGACTCTATGCTGCCTTTCTTGAACACCTCTTTGAGGAATGTTTCGCAGAGGGTGGTGGGCAGGTGGTATATCAGCCTTGCTATACCGAGGTTGTCGTAAGAAACTATCACCTTATCGGTGTCGAATACCTTGCCGACTTCGAGCGCGGTCTGCGCTTCCTTAAAGCTGCGCGAAAGATCTCTTACGCCCTCTACTACCGTGCCTATGCCGACGTTAACGCGGGTGTAGAACTCGCCGCTGAGGGTATCGGAAATGCTTCTTGCCAGCTTCTCGAGGTCTTTAGAGTCGATAGCCGAGCTTACTTCCTTTACGAGCACGATGTCGCTTTCGGTGATATTGAAAACGAAATCCTTGTTCTTATCGGGGAAGAGGTTCTGGATAACGTCGTAAGCGGAAACATCGTTTGAAGAAACTATGCGTATCAGCAGCACCACGCGGGAAACGTCGGAGTTGAAATGCAGCTCGCGCGCCTTGACGTGAATGTCGCCTGGCAGTACGTTATCGAGAACAACGTTTTTGATGAAGTTGTTTCTGTCATATTTTTCATCGTAGTACTGCTTTATCGAAGCGAGGGAGATAGCGAGTATGCTCGCGTACTTTGCCGAAACTTCGTCAGTACCTTCTACAAATACAGCGTAATCGGGCTTCATATGAGAGCCGAACGGCTTGTATGTATAGCCGTCGCGAACGAAAATATCATGCGAATCGCTGAGGTCGAGAGATACGAATTCGTTCGTAGTGCCCACCTGAGCAAGCTCGGAGCAGGCAATGATCGTAGCGGTCTCGTCGATAACTCCGATAGTGCAGTCGATAGTTTCACGCATCTGATGTATCACGTTCTGAAATAATCTGTTGGACATAATTATGATTCTCCTTATTCAGCAAAATAACAGCCCGGCCGATAAAAAAACGCACAATTCGGTCAAGCATTTGTGTATAATGCTATTATACCAAAAAAAAACTCAAATTTCAAGTGCCGTATAGTAAAAATGTTCAAAAAAATTATGGCAAACGGCTGAGCACATGATAAGCGCAAATCTATTTATTACAAATTGTAACACATTACACGACGCATTGTGTGAATTTTTTGTAAAATATGCGCCGTTTCACGCAATTTTCATTATCCCGGCCACCCGACAGCACAGTATCTGCGGGCATTCTGTAACCGTTCCGTAACTTTTAAATTTTTTGTAAACGTGCACAAATAAAAATTTACCAGCCGCCCCTTTGTGACGGTTTGGCGAAAACGCGCCGCCTTTCGTTGACAATGCGCCCGCGGTATGCTATAATTTAAGGTAGTACACTTTGCATGACCGAGGTGAGAAAATGGCTAAAAAGCCTAAGGGCAAAAAGCGGCTGCTTACCGCGCTTACGCTTATACTGCTGCTGCTTTCGGGCGCGGCGCTGGGCGCAAAGGCTGCGCTGGCGGGCGAGCGCGCGAAGCAGAAGTCGCAGATGACTGCCCCCGAAGCTAAAATAGTGCAGAGCGGTCAGCCGGAGCAGACAGCCGCGGGGCTTACCGCCGGCTCAAACGTGCCGCTCGCGCCCGCTGTTAAGATAGAAAAAGGCACGGCTTACGTCCGCTTCACCGTAGAATTGCAGGACGCCGACGGTGTGCCGTTTTCGCAGAAGCTGAGCGAAAAACAGCAGGAGATAGACCAGTACGAGTCTATGCTCGACCCCGATTCGCCAAGCTATCCGGCTTTTATGGAAACTTACCATAGTTTAAAAAACGAATACAATCAGCTCGCGGCAAAGGGCGAGCTTGCTTTCTCGGCGCTCTGCCGCGATAATTCCGAGGGCGCGCAGGCGCTTGCCGAAAATAACGGCAGGCTGAGCGCAAGCGAGCTGGACGAGCTTTCGCAGACGGGCAGCGTTACTCAGCTCTCGCAGACCGAAAGCGGCGGCGCGAAGGATTTGCCTTTCACAGCTTCCGAGGACGAGAAAGAGCCTTTTAAGAGATGCTATACATTTAAGAAGGCGGCGGCTGAGGGCGAGGAGATCTCGCTTTTTACAAACGTAGTTATCCCCGCCGACTGGGACATCACCACCACCTCCGCCGACCACTTCACCGAAAATGAGGACGGCACTTTTACCGAGGACGTTTGCGAGATAAACAATCTCGAATTGCTGGGCGAAGGCTTTAAGCTGAGCGTTTCGGCGCAGATAGTCGACGCGCGCGCCGCTGATACCGCCGAGCAGGCTTTTGAGAACGCCGCGAAATGATATTTAAGGAGAATTTTTGACGTGCAAGATATGCAAGATATGAACGATACTAAAAAACAGGCGGACGCGCAGGACAGCCGCGATTACTCCGCCGAAGAGCGCTACGACCGCCGCCGCGCTAAGATCACCGCGCTGCTGAAATGGCTGGAGTGCGAATTTTTCGGGCTTTTTATTTTCCTCTCGCTGATGGCTACAACGCTGTTTCTCGGCAGGGCGGGAAAATTTATATTCGGAACTTGCGGACTGATCTGCTACATATGCGTTATGGCGGATTTCGGCATAAAAGAGGGCGCTAAGGCGCACATAAAAAACACCGTCCGCGGCGACTGCGTAAAGCGCGGCTTCGGGCTGACGCTGGGGCTGATCTCGATGCTGCCCGCGCTGGCTTCGTACATAATGCTGCTGCTCTCGTACTTTAAAGTTATAGGCTCGGCGCTGCTGCCATTCAAGATACTTAATCTGGGGCTTTGGGGCTACATCGACCTTTTCGCGCCGAATATGCAGGCGGCGGATATGTCGGCGGTACTGCTAGCAGTATACCCGATAATGCTGCTCATCTACCCCATAACCACCTACATGACATTCAAGATGGGCTACGATAACGAAGATCTGCAAACCAAGATAATGTATAAAAAAAGCTGAGGTAAAGAATATGATGAAAAAGTTTTTAGCATTTGCTTCCGCCGCCGTTTTAGCCGCTTCGCTGGGCGGGTGCTCAAAGTCAGAAGCCGAAAGCTCCGCCGCGGGCAGTCAGGCTTCTTCGGAGGAGAACAAGACGCTCACCGAAAAAATGATGGAAAACATGAAAGCGGGCGAATACTCTATCGACATCACCGTTTCGGGGCTTGAAAGCTCGGGCGACACCGACTGCAAGATCACCGCGCACGATGGCAAGACCTTTACCTCGCTCAATTACGGCGGCATCTACACCGAGTTTTACAGCATCGACGATAAGACCTACCTGCTGATGCCCGACGTTAATTTCTACCAGATCTCGGACGAAAGCAAGCCTTTTGCCGATGGGCTCTTCTCGATAGGCGAGGGCGATTCGCTCTCCTCTGCCAAAACCGAGAACGGCGAAACTACCGAGATATACACATCGGTAGACAGCACTGCGGAGAGCGGCAGCAGCGACGAAAAGTTCACCTTCGTGTACGACGAGGAAACGGGCGAGCTGAAAAGCATAACTTCCGAGACCTCTTCGGGCACTACCGAGGTCACTGTAAATTCGATAAACTGGAGCGGCGCGGATATAAACCTGCCCGACCTCACCGGCTGGGAGGACATGAGCGACTCCGACAGCCTAGACCACAAATCACAGCTAAAGCTTTCGCTTTACTACATGGGCATCACCGAAGAAGACCTCGATAAAGCGGGCTACACCTACGACGACCTCGCCGATATGGACGACGACAAGCTTGCCGAAGCGCTTTCAGACCTCGGCGTAAATATTTTCGGATAATCATTCCGAACAAGGAGAGTATAAAAAATGAAGAACAAGCACATCACAAGACTTATCTGCGCGGCGCTCGCCGCCTGTATGCTGGCACTTACCGCCTGCGGAAATTCGGGAAAATCCGACGACTCGACCAAGGCGGAAAGCGCGGACGCAGTTACCGAAACTTCCTCCGCTGAGGATAATTCGGCGAACGCTGCCGACGGCGCTGACGATTCGGCTGCCGAGCTTACCGCTGAGGATTACAAAAAGGGCGGAGATTACACCGCCGCAGAGTCGATGAAGACTGCCGCGGCTTCCTACGACCCCGATAGCGATACGCATATGTACGACGCGCTGAAAAAGGAATTTGAGGAAAATTACTACATCAAAATGTCGGCGCAGGGGGCTGAGCTTACCTTTGCGCTGAGAGATGGCGAGATAGCCGTTTCCTCAAACTACGGCAGCGGCACATATTCGGGCTATTACACTAAGGACAAGGATTTTTACACCATTTCAGAGGTAACGAAGTCTTACTCTAAGGAAGCGGATTTTGATTACGATACGCGAAATTCCGACCCGCTTTTCGGCGGCACGGCTGACTTCATCTCCGCCGAGATCGACGAAAACGGCAACATTTCCGAAGTATACGCCATCGACGAGGACTTCACTCAGGCTTCGGGCACTATCCGCTACACCTTTAATAAGGACACAGGCGCGCTGATGAATTACGTCATTACTCCCGACGGCATGGCTTCGACCTTCTACACGATAGATATGCTCGCCGAATGCGCGGACGAAAACATAAATCTGCCCGACCTTTCGGAATACAGCGATATGAACGCGGATACTTCCAAAGCTGAGAGCGCGGCGGAAGATACGAGCAAGGCCGGTGAAGAATAATGGCGAGCCAGTTCGGCGCGGTGCAGCTTGCGCACGCTTTTCTCGCTGAGAACGTAAAGGCGGGCGACATCTGCATAGACTGCACGGCGGGCCGCGGCAACGACACGGCTTTTCTCTGCGAGCTTGTCGGCGAAACGGGCAAGGTAATAGCTTTCGACATACAGCCCGCGGCGGTGGAGAGCACTCGCGAGCTGCTTGAAAAGCGCGGATTTGCCAACGGCGAGGTGCACTTAGAGAGCCACCACCACATCGACGAATACGCCGAGGAGGGCACGGTAGCGGCTATTGTTTTCAATTTCGGCTGGCTGCCCGGCGGCGACCACACTATAAACACCAAGCGCGACACGAGCATAGAGGCGATCGAAAAAGGTCTGCGCCTGCTAAAGCCCGACGGCGTTATGAGCCTTTCTATCTACTACGGCAGAGATACGGGCACTGAGGAGCGCGACGCGATACTGGAGTATCTTGAGCGCCTGCCCGTCAACGAATACACCGCGCTGGTGAGCAGATTTGTCAACCGCCCCAACTGCCCGCCGATAAGCGTTAGGGTGTATAAGGGGAAATAACGGAGGGATAACATGGTGCTGGAAAACATTCTCGGCATTACCGACTCCGCCGAGCTTGCCAGAGCGGAGGAGCGCCTGAGCAAGGCGGCCGCGGCGCGCTTTTTCGACTCGCCCCCGCAGGATATGCCGCCCGCAGGCAGTTTCGCGGCGTTGGCGCTTATCCACAAGCTGCTTTTCGGCGAGGTGTACGAGTTTGCGGGCAAAGTACGCCAAGTGAACATCGCCAAGGGCGGCTTTCGCTTCGCACCCGTTATGTATCTTGAAGCGGCGCTGAAAAACATCGAGCAAATGCCGCAGGGCAGCTTTGACGAGATGATCGAAAAGTACGTCGAGATGAACATTGCCCACCCGTTTCGCGAGGGCAACGGCAGAGCCATGCGCATATGGCTGGATATGATGCTGAAAGCGCAGCTTAACATGGTAGTTGACTGGAGCGCCGTTGACAAAGAGGACTACCTGCTCGCCATGCAGCGCAGCCCCGTTCGCGACATCGAGATAAAGCACGTTTTAAAGCAAGCGCTCACCGCAGACACCGCCAGCCGCGAGCTTTTCATGAAAGGCATCGACGCGAGCTACTACTACGAGGGCTGCAATTGTTTCAGCATAAACGACCTTAGATAAACACACAGACGGAGTACCGCAAGAATACTCCGTCTGTTTTTTTGCATAAAAGCTTTCCCAATTGCCAATGATAAGCCTATATCAATTCAAACGGAGGGATAGCAAATGCTTATCATAAAAACCGTGTGCGCCGCCGCCGCTTCGATGATCGTGATGTTCCTGCTCACAAAGCTTATGGGCAACAAGCAGATCTCGCAGCTCAATATGTTCGATTACATCAACGGCATCACCATCGGCTCTATCGCCGCCGAAATGGCGCTTTCCGAAAGCTGGGAGATGATATGGATGAGCGTTATCGCTATGGCGATATACGGCGTTACCGGATTTTTCATATCCCTCGCGACTATGAACTCAATGACGGCGCGAAAATTTTTCTCGGGCGAGCCGCTGGTGCTCATCGAAAACGGCACCATCTACCGCGAAAACGTCAAGAAAGCCCGCCTAGACCTCGACGACCTGCTGGTAGCCGCCCGCTGCGCAGGCTTTTTCTCGGTGGAGGACATCGCCATCGCCGTAATGGAGAGCAACGGCAGAGTGTCTTTCCGCCAGACCGAAAGCTCGCGCCCTGTAAATCTGAGCGACCTCGGTCAGCAGCCGCAGGAAAAGCCCGCTCCGCTCAACCTAATCATGGACGGCGTTATGATGGAGAAAAATATGCAGGAGGCGGGCTTTAAGATAAAGCGCCTTACCAACGAGATGCACGCGCAGGGCTACAACTCACCCGCCGATATTTTCTTCGCGGTGTACTACGACGGCAAGATAACCTTTTACCCCCGCAATTCCGACGGCAGAAAACTCGACTACTACGCATAATACGCATAAAAAAAGGGACGGTGCAAAAACCGTCCCTTAAATATTGTCTAAATTTATCAGATCTTAACGACCCAGCCGAACTCGTCCTCGATCTTGCCCCACTGGATACCGGTCATGGTATCGTAAAGCATCTGCGAGATAGGTCCTATCTTGTTGTCGTTGATGGTCATGATCTTTTCGCCCCACTTGAGGTGGCCAACGGGCGAGATAACGGCGGCTGTACCTGTACCGAATACTTCGTCCAGCTTGCCTGCGTCGTAAGCGTCAGCAACTTCCTGAATGGTTATTCTTCTCTCGCTTACCTTATATCCGCGCTTCTTGCAGATCTCGAGAGCCGATTTTCTCGTTATGCCGGGCAGTACCGAGCCGGTGAGCTTCGGGGTGATAACTTCGCCGTCGATAACGAAGAATATGTTCATAGAGCCGACTTCCTCAATGTACTTCTGCTCTACGCCGTCGAGCCAGAGCACCTGCTCGTAATCCTGAGCGTGCGCCTCGTCCTGACCCTTGAGCGAGATAGCGTAGTTCGCAGCGGTCTTAGCAAAGCCCGTACCGCCTCTTACCGCTCTTACATACTTCTGCTCAACGTAGATCTTAACGGGGTTAAGACCGGTAGAGTAGTAAGCGCCGGAGGGCGAGAGGATTATCATAAAGAGGTAGTGGTCAGCAGGTCTTACGCCGACATACGGGTCGGTAGCAAAAATGAAAGGACGGATATAGAGCGAAGCGCCGTCGGTATGAGGCACCCAGTCCTGCTCCAGCTTGATAAGCTCTTTAAGAGCGTGGAGCATGAATTCTTCGTCGATCTGCGGTATTACCATTCTCTCAGCAGAAACGTTCATTCTCTTGAAATTCTCCTGCGGACGGAAAAGCTGTACCGAGCCTTCGGCGGTGCGGTATGCCTTGAGTCCCTCGAAGATCTCCTGACCGTAATGCAGGCACATAGCGGCAGGCGAAAGGGTAATGTTTCCGAAAGGTACTATTCTTGCATCGTGCCAACCCATGCCTGTATCGTAATTCATTACAAACATATGGTCGGTGAAGATGTGGCCGAAACCGAGCTTGGTCTCATCGGTAGGTTTTTCCTTAGGCGCAGTGGTACGTTCGATTTTAAGATCTAACATACAAATCCTTCTTTCATAATATTTAATGAGTATGTACGCGGTGAAAGCCGCCGCATAGCGAAAATGACTTATCCCGCCTCGGCAAATTCATCGCTGTTAAGACTATTATATAACAAAACAATAAATTTTTCAAGAGGTTACATATAATTTTAATATTTTTCACTAATTTTTTTATCTTTTATGCGAATACGATGAATTATCGTCAAGTAAATCCTGCACTTTTCAGGATAGAGGTTAGCTTATGGTAATTGGTGCGAGCGCACATTGCACAATCAGCATTGCTGAAATCGTGCGTTTATTTGTGCAAATGTCCGAAAAATAAAATATCCCCCAAAACCTATTGACAAAGTAGGAATGACGTGATATACTAGTATCATCGAAAGAAAACAAACACCGTTACAGAAAGGCGGAGATGAATTATGACTTTCATTTCAAGATATACTTCATCAGAGCGAATGCGGCGATGTATGAAGTTCATCGAAAAGTAATGTAAGGATTTTTTACTTACAGCAAAAAGTACGAAACTCACACGCAAAACCAAACCATTTGACAAAGCCGGGGCAGCACCCCGAAAAACGAAAGGAAGATCATCATGAGCAATTATAAATTTGAAACACTTCAGCTTCACGTAGGACAGGAAAATCCCGACCCCACCACTGACGCAAGAGCGGTGCCGATATACGCTACCACCTCTTATGTATTTAAGGACTCCGCGCAGGCGGCGGGCAGATTCGCACTTTCTGAGGGCGGCAACATCTACACCCGTCTGATGAACCCTACTTCTGATGTATTTGAGCAGAGAATAGCTGCTCTCGAGGGCGGCGCTGCTGCTCTGGCTACCGCTACAGGTTCGGCCGCTATCACTTACGCTGTACAGAACATCGCGCTGGCGGGCGACCACATCGTTTCATCTTCTAACCTCTACGGCGGTACTTACAACCTCTTCGCGAACACACTTGCAGATCAGGGGATCGAGACCACTTTCGTAAACCCCCACAACCTCGAAGAGATCGAGGCTGCTATAAAGGACAACACCAAGCTCATCTACGCTGAAACTCTCGGCAACCCCAATTCCGACGTTATCGACCTCGAGGCTATTTCCGAGATCGCACACCGCCACGGTATCCCGCTGATAGTTGACAGCACCTTCGCTACTCCTTACCTGCTCAGACCTATCGAGCACGGCGCAGACGTAGTAGTACATTCGGCTACCAAGTTCATCGGCGGCCACGGCACTGTAATGGGCGGCGTTATCGTAGACGCAGGCAAGTTCGACTGGGCGCAGAACGATAAGTTCCCCGGACTCAGCAAGCCTAACCCCTCTTACCACGGCGTAGTATTCACCGAGGCTGCGGGCAACATCGCTTACGTCCTCAAGATCCGCACCACGCTGATGAGAGATCTGGGCGCTACCATCTCGCCTTTCAACTCGTTCCTGCTGCTCCAGGGTCTGGAAACGCTTTCGCTGAGAGTAGAGCGCCACGTTGAGAACGCCCTCAAGGTAGTAGACTTCCTCAAAAATCACCCCGACGTAGAAAAGGTAAACCACCCCTCGCTCGCTACCGGCAGAGAGAAGGAGCTTTACGATAAGTACTTCCCCAAGGGAGGCGCTTCCATCTTCACATTCGAGATCAAGGGCGACGCTGAGAAGGCTAAGAAATTCACCGAATCTCTCGAACTGTTCTCGCTGCTGGCTAACGTTGCCGACGTTAAGTCGCTCGTTATCCACCCCGCTTCCACCACACACTCGCAGATGAACGAGCAGGAGCTGCTCGACGCAGGCATCAAGCCGAATACCATTCGCCTTTCGATAGGCACCGAGCACATCGACGACATCATCGCCGACCTGCAGCACGGCTTTGACGCAGTAAAGAACGTTTGATAATAAATTGACAAATTGACATACTGAAACGGAGATGTATCCACCATGGCAAATATAGTAAAAAGTGCAGACAAACTTATAGGCAAAACTCCCCTGCTGGAGCTTGACAATTTCGCAAAGGCCTACGACGTGCCCGCTACCATTCTCGGCAAGCTGGAGTACCTCAACCCCACAGGCTCGGTAAAGGACAGAGCAGCGCTGTATATGATAAACGACGCTGAAAAGGCAGGCAGATTAAAGCCCGGCGGAACTATTATAGAGCCTACCTCCGGCAACACGGGTATAGGCATTGCTTCCGTAGGCGCTGCACGCGGATACAAAGTCATCATCGTAATGCCTGAGACCATGACCAAAGAGCGCCGCGATATGATAAGCGCTTACGGTGCAGACATCGTTCTTACCGACGGCAAGAGCGGTATGTCGGGCGCGGTAGCTAAGGCTAAGGCTATGGTAAACGAGATCGAGGGAAGCATTATCCTCTCGCAGTTCGAGAACCCCTCTAACGCGCAGGCGCACTACGAGACCACCGGCCCCGAGATCTGGGACGACACCGACGGCAAGGTCGACATTTTCATCGCAGGCGTAGGCACAGGCGGTACAGTTACCGGCGTCGGCAAATACCTCAAGGAGAAAAATCCTAACGTTAAGATAGTAGCGGTAGAGCCGCAGACTTCCCCCGTACTTTCCGGCGGAAAGCCCGGTCCTCATAAGATACAGGGTATAGGCGCAGGCTTCGTGCCCGACGTTCTTGATACAAGCGTTTACGACGAGATCCTCCCCGTTTCCAACGAAGCTTCTTACGAGGTGGCAAGAAAGATCGCTACCACGCAGGGCGTAATGCTCGGCATCTCCTCGGGCGCGGCACTTTGGGCAGCTACCGAGCTGGGCAAGCGTCCCGAAAACAAGGGCAAGACCATCGTGGCTCTTCTCCCCGATTCGGGCGACAGATATTTAAGCGTACTTTTTGCTTGATTTTATATTAAGCTTTGTCAGAGCGCTCTCCGCTTCACGGCGGAGGGCGTTTTGTATTTGCGCAATATGCTTGCAATCGGCGGCGCGATGTGTTATAATAAGGTCGGTGATGTTTTTATGAAAAGATTATGCGCCGTACTTCTCGGCACTTCGATATTTTCCGCGCTGGCAACTCAGCTTACCATCTTCATATTCGGCAAGCTGGATTTCGTACCGCGCGGCAGCGCTTCGTTTTACCCGATGCTCTTCGCGCTCATCATGACAGCCGCCGTGCTGGCGGTGCTGAATATCGGCAAAGAGCCGCGCTACCCCGCCGTGAAGCTTTCGCGGATAGCCGAGCGCGAGGGCTACTCCGACCGCTACTTCGCCGAACTGCGCCGCTGGTGCGAAAAGTGCGAAAAGAAAAAATGCGGCGAAACTGCCGCGCTGGTGATGAGCGAAACGCTTGCCGAAAGCGGCAGGCTGAACGAAGCTTTCGAGCAGCTTCGCGGGATAAAGTTTTCCGAGCTTACCCGCCGTCAGCGGCAGGTGTACTACAACACATGGCTGTACGCCGCCGTGCTCTGCGAGGATATTTCCGCCGCGGACGAGATCTACCGCAGCGGCCGCGGGTATTTGGTATCGGTAACGTCGCGCTCGCTGGCGGCTTCGGTGAAGCACACGCTGGGCTGCTACTGCTATCTGCGGGGCGAGCTTCCCGCCGCTGAGGAGCAGTTTTTCCAGTCGATAGAGTCGGCGCGCGGCAGTATTCTCTGCGAGGACTATCTCGCGCTCGCCGCCTGCTATTTGGATACCGACCGTCTGCCGCAGGCAAAGTCTGCCGTGGAAAAAGCCGCCGAATACGCCGAGGGTTCGCGTCCGGAGCGCAAAGTCGCCAACGCCCGCGAGCTTGTAGAACAGGCATATTCGCAGTACATCGCCGAGCACGGTGAGCAGTCGGCATAAATATAACGCAAAAAAGTCCGCAGACCACGCAGCCTGCGGACTAAATTATTATCAGCTTTTATAAGTTAAGCCATCGGACTCTACACCTTTCATTTGATATTGAAAAGTTTAAGTTCTCATTGGACTCGTTCCCTTCATTGGAATTAAGATTCGTAATGTCAAGCTAAAGTAACCTTCGGACTCACTCCTTAACTTAGAATATTTTTCCTGAATACCGTGCGCATGATTTTCATTCCGCACCACTCCTGTTCTTAAATTCCCCCGCCTCAGCAGGTTCGCAGTATGTATATTCGGAGAAAACATCTCTCGCAAGACCCTTTAGCGCCCCGTCCCGCTGCGTAATCGGCACTGCCGTGACATTATCAGCGCGCCCTGCACGCGTAAGCCTTATGGACTATGGGCTTCGGTCAACTTTAAAATCGTAATGTCAAACTGGATTTTCCTTCGGACTCACCCCTTATCGGCAAATATTCTTTCGGTAAAATGTGCGGAGAATTTTCATTTCGCACCACTCCTTATATTATGCCCGCCCGATCGTTCGGACGTAGGCTCGTAAGATCCTATACTGTAAGTATTCACGCTGTTTCGCTTCGCTCACCGCCGCCCGCGGACTGTGACATTTTCAGCCCCCGCCGGTCGCTGTACAAGCTTTGCGCCGCGGATAAAAGTCTTTAACTGTTAGGTGGAAAAACCGCCTTTCTGACGCTTGTGCATCGGGATCACTCCTGACTAAAATTTATTCGCTGTCCTTATCGATCTTGGCATTTTCATGACTCAAGCACTTCCTTCGCGAATAATTTGTATCGGTAAGTTTCCTTAGCAGTACATGGGTAACACTCCTGACTATTTAGTATTCGTAAACCTCGTCCGTGCTTTCATTGGGCTCACGTCCTTTACGAATTTATCTCAGCCGCCCTCGGCAGCCTATCATAAGTCTCGGATCCTTAGTACATGGGTAGCACTCCTTTTCAAATTTTATTAGATGCCGCTCTGAATAAAATCATTTTAGAGAACCCCTTTTTAAAGATTTGCGGTACTCGCCGCATATTCAGTTGTAATTTTTATAAGCAGAGCCATTTAGCTGCAATGTTGTAGTTGTAAGTTAGTCCTCAGCCAAAAGCTCGTATAAGTCTTCGATATGTCTTGCTAAATAAAGGTCTGTCAGCTCTTATCGTCTGCGTCCTGCCTTCTCTTTATCAGACCTCAACGAGTCTTGGCGAACTCTGCTTGATCTCTGATGCGTCCATCGGACTCGCTCCTTTCACGCCGTATTAAAGTATTTTCGGTACCGCCCCCGCATTGCTCAAACTTTGCACCGTCTTGCGAGATCTGTATACTTCCGAAAACCTTCGGCTCACTCGAGTAAAAGTTCTGTGACCGTTTACCGACCCGACCCTCTGCCGCTTTAAGATACTTCCCGTTCTTTAGCATCTGCTCTTGTCTGATCTTATGTGGTCTTTTCCTTTTCTCTGACTATAGTATATCACACTTTTTGTACGTTGTCAATAGTTATTTTCAAAAAACTTCGGATTTTTTTATTTAATATATCCTTTAGAAAATATGCTTGACATCGCAGGCGGTATGTGATATAATTGAATTGTACGGTGCGCGTGAGGTTTGAAAAAAGCCTGCGCGGCGTATATATTATTTAAGGAGGCTTTTATTTATGGCTGACGAAAAAGATCTTAACGGTTTAGACGATTACACACCCGATATTTATACTCTTGAAGATGAAGACGGCAACGAGCAGGCTTTTGAGCTTCTCGATGTTATGGAGTTTGAGGGCGAGAAATATTTTGCGCTCACACCTTACGCTGAGGACGCCGAGGATATGCTTAGCAGCGACGGCGAGGTAGTTATCCTCAAAAGCGTTTACGAGGGCGATGAGGAAATGATGGTCTCCATCGACGATGACGAAGAGTACGAGAGAGTAGGAAAAGTATTCATCGAGCGTCTGGAAGAAATGTACGATTTCGACGACGAGGAATAATCAGCCCGACTTTTGGGTACTATACTAACAAATAAAATTACTGCTGTGTTCGTTTGTGTGGGTTCAATTTAATCCAACACTTATGAAATAGGGATCCGTTCTCCGGAAAGCCGATCGCAGACCTCCCGCCTGACACCGCGAAAGCCGTGCAAAACAGGCGGATGATGGGAGCACAGAGCTAACGGGACGTTTTACCCGCCCTGCTGTTATTACGCGGGTTTTATTTCCCCGCACGACGGCACGGCGGTTTTTTTATGCCTATTTTTAGGCGGTATGCGCATATTTAAGATAGAATTAAGAAAAATCACATATCGTAATTAACAATTTGCGTTTATTATAATGTGTAGAATAAACGACGCATGATGTATAAATTGTATGGAAAGTAAGGAAAAGACAAAATGAATAAGATCTTCAGCAAATTCGTAAACTACGGATTTGGCATTTTTTTTGCGCTCGCGATGGCGCTTTCGGTGTATTTTCTCGCGGACTGGCTGCTGGTAGAGCATTACATAGGCTCGCAGGCGGCAGTGTACGGAATTATCCTGCTGATAGCCTTGGCTGCCTGCGCGGGCTGTTTGGCTCTGCGAAAGCTCGGCAGCGTTTTTGAAGCGCGGCTGGGCGATGACGCTAAAAAGTGCGACCGGATATTCGCTGTCATGGCGCTGGCGCTGCTGGCGGTGCAGATAATTTTCGCCGTCTGCTCGCACTTCACGCCGATAAACGACCTCAGCTACATATGCACCTCGGCGAAAAACTACATTCTCACGGGCGCGGACACCATCTACGAAGGCTTGCCCTCGCGCCATCAGGAGTACTACGCCGTTTACCCGAACAACCACCTGCTGTTTCTGATAGTGCTCGCGCTTTACAAGATACAGTACGCGCTTACGGGGCACATCACAAACGCCCTGCCTACGGCTTTCAATCTGATCGGGCTGAACGCTTCGTACATACTGATGTATATGTGCGCGCGGGTGATCTACAAGCCCCCAAAGGCGCTGCTCTGCGCGGTGCGCGGTCTGCTTTTCACCCCGCTGGTGACCTACGTCATGTACTTCTACACCGACGCGCTTGGTATGCCTTGGCTGACGGGCGCGCTGTACATCTATCTGAAATGGCGCAGTCGGCGGGCGGCGGGCGAAAAGCTGCTCTCGGGCAAAAGCTTGGCCCTGCTGATCTCATGCGGCGCGGTGCTGGGCATTGCGTACAAGATAAAAGGCAGCGCGGTGATACTCTTACCCGCGATACTGCTCGACCTGCTGTTTCAGCAAAAAGGCGCTAAGGGTCTGCTCTCCGCTATCAAGGCTAAGCTTGCGCCGTTCGCCGCGATACTCGCTGTGTTCGCAGTAGTTGGCGCGCTTATCGGCTCGCTCGCCTGCTCGGTGCTGAAAATTTCCAAAGACGAGCTTTACAAGTACAGCTTCCCCACCATTCACTGGGTTATGATGAGCGCCGACGGCAAAGGCGGTTACAGCTACGATGATTTCATGTACACCCGCAGTTTTGAGGGCAAGGACGAGAAAAAGCGCGCCGACCTCGAGCGGCTGAACGAAAAAATGCACGAGCAGGGCGCTTCCGGTATGCTCAACCATTGTATGCTAAAGCTGACGTACACTTGGAAGCTGGGCACATACATGATAAATTACTACATGACCGACTCGAAGCTGCTGACCTCGAAAGCTTTCCTCGTCATCTGCACGGCGCTGCATTTCACGCTTATGCTCTCGATGGTGAGCACCTACCTCTCGCGCCTAAAGTCAAACGACGACGTTTTGCAGGGCGATTTCATACTGAAAGTCACGCTGATGGGGCTTACGGTGTTCCTAATGCTTTGGGAGGCGCGCTGCCGCTATCTGGTAAGCTTCTTCGTGCTGTTCGCACTGCTTTGAGCAGGTCGATATGCGTATAAAAATTGAACATATACAAAAAGGCTTCCGCATTTTTCCGTGCGGAAGCCTTAAATTTTTGCTAATTCACCACTCTATCTGCTCGATTGGCGTGGGGTTTTCGTTGAGCGTTACGCTCTCTACCCCGCCGCTTTTCATGCGGACTACTCTGTCCGCCATGCCGCAGAGCGCGGAGTTGTGGGTAACTATCACTACCGTCATGCCGCTGCTTCGGCTGGTGTCCTGCAAAAGTTTCAGTATCGCCTTGCCGGTAGCGTAGTCGAGCGCGCCTGTCGGCTCGTCGCATAGCAGCAGCTTAGGCTTTTTCGCGAGCGCGCGGGCTATCGCCACCCTCTGCTGCTCGCCTCCCGAAAGCTGCGCGGGAAAATTATCCATACGTCCCTCTAGCCCAACACTTTTCAGCGCTTCGCCGCTTTCTATGTGGTCGCGGCATATCTGCGAGGCTAGCTGCACGTTCTCTCGCGCGGTGAGGTTCGGCACAAGGTTGTAAAACTGAAACACGAAGCCGACGTCGAAGCGGCGGTATGAAGCAAGCTGTTTTCTGCCGAAGCTGCTAATATCCGCGCCGTCTATCACCGCCCTGCCGCTCGTAAGCGTATCCATGCCGCCGAGTATGTTCAGCAGGGTGGTCTTGCCCGCGCCCGAAGCGCCGACTATCACGCATATCTCGCCCTTTTTTATGCCGAAGCTCACGCCGCCCAGCGCCTTTATCTCCACCTCGCCCGAGCGGTAAATTTTCTCTACGTTCTCAAAGCTGATAAAATCGCTCACTTTTCGCTGCCTTTCTTTATCTCGTCCAGCGGTCTGCCCTTAGCGTCGTAGCTCCAGATGATGCCGATAACGAGGTAGAAAAACGGCGTTGAGCAAAGCGCGCTGATGTTAAAGAAAGCCTGCACCGCGTATGCGAGGAACGCTGTGAAAAGTCCCGCCGCCAGCTTGTCAGCCTTGCCGAATGTGCGGCGGTAGATGCGCGCCGCCTTGATAAGCGTCACGATGATGACAGCCGCGTAGAAAGCCAGCCCCAGCACGCCGCGCGTAACGGCTGTATCGAGGTACTCGTTGTATGTGCGGTCTATCTCCATGCCCTCGCCGCTGTTCCACATAGTCGCCCAGTTGTCAGGGCCTACGCCGATAACGGGGCTGTTCTCGAATGTGAGCGCGCCCTCGTACCAAAGGGTCGGGTAAATGCCGTCCTCGTGCGCCGAGTGTGCGCCGTAGGCTATGCCCAAGCGCTCGAACGAATCGGTGTACATTATGTGCTCGTTCCTCATGCGGAAATTATCGGTAGCGAATATACCGCCGAATATCGCCGCAGAGATCACGCCGCAGAGCAGCACCATGAGCACTGGCGCTTTGCCGAATCTCTCGCCGCCCTCGCTTTCGGTATCCGCCTGCTTTTCCTTTACCGCGCCGATTATCGCGAGAATAAACGCCGTCAGCAGTACTACCGCTATGCCCAGCATCGCGGGGAATGTCTGCGTAGCTATCGCCGCGCCCGCCATAAGCGCGCAGGCGGCGGTATTGAGCACTCTGCCGATGAATTTTCCGTAAGCGGCGTTATTGAGCGCCAGCGCGAAAGCTATGGTAAGCAGTGCACCCAGCGCGAAAGGCGAGCAGGTAAAGCCGTCCGCCGCGTATGAAGCGTCGTAGCCGGCGTATCTGTTGAAATACTCCGCCTTTGAAACGTTGTTTATGTAGTCGATGAAAAGATAATTGTAGTAGCCGGGTATCCACTTTGCGAGGGCGGGTATGCTCTGCAAAATGCCCATCAGCGCGTTCGCCGAGCCGATAACTACTACGGTATTAGCCGCGCGGCGGCGGCAGATGGCGTTTGTAAGCGTCATGCCGACCGCGAAAAAGCCGATGTAGCCGATTATGGTGATAAAGCCCTCAGCCCTGTCGAGGTAGCCGAAGAAAGCCGTGCCTATATCGTCCGCCGCAAGGGTGGAGATCAGCGCCGAGATCAGCACGCCCGCAAAAAGCCAGAGCGCCTTGTTTTTTCCAACGACCACTTCTTTTTTCACGCACGCCACCATGAACACCAGCATACCGATAAAGCCCGCCGCTACTAAAAGCGTCATTATCAGAAAAGCCAGCGTCTGCCCGTCGGCGCTGTTCAGCATATTGTATTCGTCGCCGCTCTCCACCGCTTTTGCGATGTAGTAAGGTATAGAAGAAAGCGCGACGAGAAGTATAGCTATTATGCTGTACACGCCGCAAAGCTTCTGCGCGCCCTGCGCGGTCATGTTTATAATAAAGTCTGATTTTCCGCCCGAGCCGAAAAGGTGCTTATGCTCGGCGTGGCGGTCTGACTTTGCGCTGTATGTAGCGCCTTTTTTTGCCATGTTTTTCCCTCCCGATAACTGGATAACTATAAAAAGAGCGGACACTTTTATAAAATGTCCGCCCCATTTTTGATTTTTTTACCTTGCGAATTCAACGACGCGGCTCTCGCGGATCAGATTTATCTTTATCTGTCCGGGATAATTCATTTCGTTTTCAATCTTCTTCGCGATCTCTCTCGCTACGATAACCATTTTCTCATCGTTGATCTTCTCAGGCTGTATCATGATGCGTACTTCGCGGCCCGCCTGTATAGCGTAGGATTTTTCTACTCCGTCAAACGAAGTGCATATCTCCTCCAGCTTTTCAAGACGCTTGATGTAGTTCTCGTAATTCTCGCTTCTTGCGCCGGGTCTTGCTGCGGATATAGCGTCTGCCGCCTGTACCAGCGCCGCTACTACGGTGCGTGTTTCTACGTCGCCGTGGTGAGCCTCTATCGCGTGGATAACGTCGGGCGATTCCTTGTATTTCTTACATACGTCTACGCCTATCTGAACGTGCGAACCCTCGATCTCGTAGCTGAGCGCCTTGCCGACGTCATGCAGCAGGCCTGCTCTTCTCGCGAGGTTTGCGTCTACTCCCAGCTCCGAAGCCATCATTCCTGCCAGATGTGCTACCTCTATCGAGTGATCGAGAACGTTCTGGCGGTAGCTCGTTCTGTATCTCAGTCTGCCTATCAGCTTGATAAGCTCGTGGTTTATGCCGTGCACGTTGGTCTCCAGAACGGCGCGCTCGCCCTCCTGCTTTATCCTGTGCTCTACCTCGCGGCGTGCCTTGTCCACCATTTCCTCTATGCGGGTGGGGTGTATGCGGCCGTCGGCGATTAGCTTTTCAAGCGCTATGCGCGCTACCTCGCGGCGTACCTGGTCGAAGCAGGATATTGTGATAGCCTCCGGCGTATCGTCTATGATAAGGTCTACGCCCGTCAGCGTTTCTATCGCCTTGATGTTTCTGCCCTCGCGGCCGATGATCCTGCCCTTCATATCATCGTTCGGCAGGGTAACTACCGATACGGCTGTTTCGGACACCTGATCTGCGGCGCAGCGGCTTATCGCGAGCGAGATGTACTGTCTTGCGCGGTTCTCGCACTCGTCCTTTATCTGCGACTCGTAAGCGGAGATCCTGAGAGCCTTTTCGTGAGTAAGCTCGTCCTCCAAGCTGTTTAGCAGGTACTCCTTAGCCTGATCTACGGTAAACTGCGAGATCTTTTCGAGAACTTCCAGCTGGCTGTTCTTTATCCTGTCAGCCTCGGCTATCTTCTCGTCGGCGTTTTTGAGCTTTGCCTGAAGCGAATCCTCCTTGCGCTCAAGTGAATTCATCTTTCTGTCGAGCGTTTCTTCCTTCTGGTTAAGTCTGCGCTCTTGGCGGGAAACCTCGCTCCTGCGTTCCTTGATCTCTTTTTCGGCCTCTTGGCGCTGCTGATGGATCTGGTCGTTTGCTTCTACTAGAGCTTCTTTTTTCAGGTACTCAGCGTTTTTCTCAGCTTCTTCGCGTATCCTCTCAGCTTCTTTTTCGGCTGAGCCTATCGCTGCTTCGGCAGTTTTCTGGCGGTACTTTACGCCCTGCTTGAACGCAACGAAAGCGGCAGCCGCGCCGCCGACGATCAAAGCTATGAGCGCGGCAAGTATCACCGGTATCAATGTACTACTACCCATGTGTATAGCCTTCCTCCTTCTTTGAAAGTCGGGAACTTGCGGGGCAGTCTTTAAATTGTGAAGTGAATGATAGTATCAATATTCCTGCAGATCATACATAACTAAGTCATAAATATATAAATGCCGTTACACAGACCGTTTTGCCCGAAGTTCCTTTTCAATATAAAATTTTAAAGATTCAATAAGCATTTTTATTTTATAAAATAAATCACCGCTCATCACGATGAGAGAAATAATATAAAAAACATAATGCATAATTTAATTTTACTATATTTTTCTTCGCTTGTCAAGTATATTTTAGTCCAAATTGCCCTCAGATAAAATTTTATGCGAATTGTACAAAAAAACGCCCATAAAAAAGAAAGACAGTCCGGAGAGACTGCCTTCTGACTTGTGTAAAAATTTTGGAGAGGATGAAACGAGCTAAGGGTATTTCACTTAGTAATTTCATTCTTTTCTTTCTCTGTTCTACCATTTTATTATACAACACCTTTTGCGCCGCCGTCAAGAACAATTGCATTACATAAGATTACAATTTCGTTACAGCTTCAATATATATTGTAATCTTTCTGTTATATATCAACATATTGTGGCGTATACGAAAAAACGACCGCCCTGCCCTAGTAAGCAAAGCGGCCGGAAGATCTATCAATTTTCGCCGAGCACCATTTCAAATGTCGCTCTGGGGTTGCCGTCGGCGTCATCGTCTATCATCTTAGCCTCTTTGATGACGATCGGCGTTGTGGGCGATGAGATCGCGCCGTCCGTGCCGGTAACGCGCTCTACGTTGAGGAACGAATCAACTACCTCCATGCCCTCGGTCACCTTGCCGAAAGCCGCATACTGTCCGTCGAGGAAAGTGCAGTCGTCGGTATAGCAGATGAAGAACTGCGAAGAAGCGCTGTCGGGGTCTTGCGAACGCGCCATTGATACCACTCCGCGGGTGTGCGAAAGCTTGTTGTCAACGCCGTTCTGCAAAAATTCGCCCTTGATATTGCTGTCGCTGCCGCCCGTGCCGTTGCCGTTCGGGTCGCCGCCCTGCGCCATGAAGTCTTCTACCACGCGGTGGAAGGTCAAGCCGTTGTAAAAGCCGTCATTCACCAGCTTCTCAAAATTCTCGCAGGTTATCGGCGCGTACTCGGGGTAAAGCGTTATCGTGAACGTTCCGAGCTGGGTCTTCGAGTCCTCAGCGGAAGCGATCTCTGCCGCCGACTTTGTTTTATCCTCGCTCTTAGAGCTTTCGTCTGAGCTGCCGCAGGCCGCGAGCGTAAAGCAGAGCGCCGCCGCCGCAAGACCTGCCGCTATTCTTCCCAATATTTCCATTTTCAAATTTCCTTTCGTTGTGCGTTTATCACTTGGCAGCCGAGGTTATCAGCGCGTCTACCAGCTCGGGGAACTTCCATTCGGGTATCATGCTTCTGTCCATCAGACCGAAGTTCTCGCCGTTGCCGAATGTCGCGTTGTTGTCCCACCAGATCATAGGCACGCCGTACTCCGCGCCCTTGCCTACATAATATTCAGCGCAGGCTATGCGGTCTTCGAGGTTGTCTTTATTCACAGTGCCGAATTCGCCGATGATAACCGGTATCTGCTTCTGCAAAAACAGCTCGTCGAGGTTGAGGAAGAGGGTGTCTATCTCGCCGGTGTTGTTAGCGTCCCACTTGTCCGTGCCCTTAGTGTCAAGCGCGAGGGAGTAAGGCAGGTATGCGTGCACCGAAACTATCACCTTATCGTCGTCCTCAGGCAGCCATACGTTCTCAAGGCACTTTCTGCCCGATGAAGCCGCATAGCCCGTCAGCATTAGGTGGCGCTTAGCGTTGTTGCCGCCGCTGTTTCTAACGGTTTCGTAGAAAGCCTTAGCGTACTCCTGTACCACCGCGCGGCTCTCGTCGTCGCCGCCTGTCCACTCCATAGGCGTTTCGCGGCAGCGCGGCTCGTTGAGTCCCTCGAAGATAAGGTGCTCGTCGTAGCCCTTGAATTCCTCAGCTATCTGCGACCAAAGCGCCGTGAGCTGCTCTATATCCTGATCTTTATTCTCGTTGGTCGGGAAATACCATTCCTCGTGGTGGGTGTTGAGGATAACGAAAAGTCCGTTGTTTATGCCGTAGTCAACTATCTCGTGCACGCGCGCCATCCACTCGGGGTCTACGTTGTAATTTTCGTCCATATGTGTGCCCCACGATACGGGAACGCGCATAACGTTAAAGCCCGTATCCGCGAGCAGCTTCGCCATAGCTTCGGTAGTAACGGCGGGCTGCCAAGATGTTTCAGCGTCAAGGCCATTGCCCGTAGCGTCCATAGTGTTGCCCAAGTTCCAGCCTATCTTCATTTCCTTTACCAAGTCCCAAGAAGATATGTCGCGTATCTCCATATTCACTTCTTTTTTCTCCGCTGCGGAGTCGGTAGCCGAAGCGGCTGAGCCGTTGTCAGAGCTTTTATTATCGCTGCCGCCGCAGGCGGTAAGGCAGCCGAAACACATAGCGGCAGCAAGCACGCCCGCCGCAAATCTTTTTGCTTTCATATTATTATTCCTTTCGTCATAAATTACAGTTTACCTTATTAAAATTTAATTCCAAAAAATCCGCACAAATTCCAATTAAATAGATCGTCTAAAGCTTTTGCTACTGGATATATGTACAATTTTATACCGCTGACATTCTGCCCTATCGCAAATTCTGTCAATAATGGTTTTACAGCCGTATTAAAAAGTAACACGAATATAACACAAAATGTAAATAGAAGAATTAAATCTGTTACCACATAAAGTACTACTTGTTCCGTAGCTTTGTTAAATTCTTCTTCTCGCTTGTGCTTTATCGCTGCGCCAACAAAAGGTATTGAACATATAAACTTATTCGGACTAACTTTTTCTGTATTCCAATCACAATAATACGCAAACGCTTTTGCAGTAGCGTGTAAGATATTTCCCCTTGATGTAAACAAATAATAAATAAACTGACTCATCGCGATAACGATCTTATACATTTTTATTCCAATAAAAAATGTCATAACAAAAATTGCTATATCAAACCACATAACAGCAGTATAAAGAACAATAATTCCTTTAGAATAAAGCGTTTTTATCAGCGAACAAATCACCACTAAAGTTATCAAAGAGAATATCTGCCAAAGAGCTGTTTTAGACAAAGAATTTAATATGGAGTTCTTTTCATTTAAAACCCAATCGCTTACTTTTCTCGACATACTTACACCCTACTTATACTTTTCGGGCACATAAAGTCCCGCTATCTTCTTATTCTTCACTGCGTCAACGTACTGCGCTATATCGGTTATCGGCTCTTCGGTGAGCACTCCGAAAAATCTGTCGCCGCCTATATGGTGGCAGTCGCTGCCCGCCGTCGCGGTAAAGCCGTACTGCTCGGCGTACCACTTCGCGCGCTCGTTCCAGACCTTTTCCGCGTTGCCGCCGTTGTAGATCTCCACGCCGTCGGTGTGCCAGGGCAGAAATTTCAAGTCGAAAATATACCAGTGCGCCTCGCGAAACGGGTGAGCGTGCACTATCGCCCCGCCGTTCGCGTGAACTCTGTCGCAAAACTCGCGCACGTTTATCTGCATAAGGTCGGGGTTTTCCAGCAGCCACTTTTTATCCACGCCGTAAACGAGGAGATCTGCGCCCTCCCAGGCGTATTCCAGCCCGAAAAGCACATTCAGACCTATCTCGTCGCCGCGTTTCTTAGCGTTTTCATACCCGCTGCAAAACTGCTCCACCATGCCCTCCCACGGCAGCGACCTATCCACCGCGGTATTGCCGTTAAAGAAATGGTCGGTGATTATTATAGTATCATACCCCTGCGCCTTATACTGTTCCGCCTGCTGAGCGCCCGCTGCGGAAGCGCAGGCAGAGCCTTCGGCGGTGTGCATATGCGTTTCAGTTTTGTACATCAGAAGTCTATGCCTCTCTTGATGACTTCAAGGCACATTCTGCCGTTATGGTAGGGGCACTTCCAAGGGCCGGTAACTTCTTTCCAGTCGTGCGGCTTATGGTCGAAAGATACTTCCGAGTACCACTCGCCCTCGGGGCGCTTATCCACGATGTCCGACTTGATGTATTCCCAGATAGTACCCGCAGCCTTGAGGTATTTCTCATCGCCGCTATGCTGATAAGCGTTGATAAAGCCTACGACGCCTTCCGCCTGCACCCACCAAACGCGCTTTTTATCTATCTTATCGTTCTCGCGCTCGTTATTCAGCGCGCCGTCCTCGAGGGCGATGTTATAGATATTTTCCGCAAGGCGAAGGTCGAGAGCGTTGAATTTCTTAGTAAGCTCTTCATCGCCGAGCATTTCCACCGCGCGGTCGGTAAGCCAGCTAGCCTCTATATCGTGGCCGTAGGAATGTATATTTCCGATAACATCGAACTTTTTATCGAAGAAAACTTTGAGCGCGTTATTATCGTAATCGAATATCTTATTTTCAACTATCTCGAGCTGATATTTCAGTCTTTCTGCCACCTCCTCCGAGCGGTTAGCGCGGTAAAGCTCAGTATAAGCCTCGATAAGGTGGAGCACGGTATTCATAGTCTTTTCAGCGTGCAGGCCGTTTTCCGAGAGGGCTTCGTTATCGGCAGGCTCCCACTCGCGGGTGAAAGCTTCCACGCAGCCGTACTCATCGGGGGTCTTAGTTTCAATATCCTCGAAGAGTTTTTCGGCGAGGTGCAGGGCTTCGATATTGCCGCTTGCGTTATAGTAAGCGCTGAGAGCGTAAACTGCGAAAGCGATATTATAAGTATGTTTCATACCGTCGGCTATCTTACCATCGTAAGTAGTCATCCAGTAAACTCCGCCCATCTCGTAATCTATGCAGTGGTTCTTCACATATTCGTAAGCGTGGTCAGCGAGCACGGCGCATTTCTTATCGCCCAGCACTTCGTAGCACGAAGAGAAGAACCAAAGTATACGCGAGTGGAGTATAACGCCCTTATCCGCCTTTTTATCGAGTACGAGGTCATAGCCGCGGTAGCCGTAAAAGCCGCCGAACTCCTCGTCTTTCAGCTTTTCCCAATAGGGGATTATATGGGTGGTCAATTCTTTTTTTACTTCTTCTATGAACATTTTTATCAACTCCTGAGATCTTTCTTGTTTGATCGCTTTTTTGGTGGGGATGCGGTGGTTTATTGGTTGGGGGCTTTTGGGTTGTTCGTTCAAGGGCGTGCGCCCTTGAAGGGTTTTATCTACGGGCGACCTACTAGGAAAATCCCTCTATCGCAGGGATTTTCCTCTTTTAAAACAGTCCACCGGA
>OIYP01000080.1_pt1 | contig 70034 bp, 71 predicted proteins | sample 1588261 | NCBI WGS metagenome assembly OIYP01 (sample SAMN03283293) | human gut metagenome | biome: human-associated habitat; material: feces | host: Homo sapiens | place: Peru | collected 2012 | reverse complement strand
CACAACAGAGGTCGGACAGCATCAGATGTGGGCGGCACAGTATTTCAAATATACAAAGCCGAGAACACTTCTGACATCCGGCGGACTTGGAACGATGGGATATGGATTCCCAGGAGCAATCGGAGCAAAACTGGGCAATCCGGATAAGCCGGTCATTATGATCTCAGGCGATGGCGGTATGCAGATGAACATTCAGGAGTTTGCAACTGCAGTATTGGAAGAACTTCCTGTTATCTTATGTGTATTTAACAATACATATCTTGGAATGGTACGTCAGTGGCAGAAATTATTCTATGGAAAACGTTATGGAATGACAGATTTGCGAGCAGGCGCTTTGACAAGAAGAACAAATGGAGAAGAGAAGCCGGAGTATACACCGGACTTCATTAAGCTGGCAGAGAGTTATGGAGCAAAGGGTATACGTGTTACGAAAACAGATGAGATTGCAGCAGCATTTGAAGAGGCTAAGAAAAATACAAAAGTTCCGACATTGATTGAATTTATCATTGATCCGGAAGAAATGGTATTCCCAATGATTAAGCCGGGCGGAACATTGGAAGAAATGATCATAGAGTGTTAGGAGGACTGAAAAATGGAGAATAGTATAAAGAAAAGATGGATTTCATTGTATGTAGAAAATCAGGTAGGTGTTCTTTCAAAAATTTCAGGACTCTTTTCCGGAAAGGCATATAACCTGGATAGTCTGACAGTAGGAACAACAGAAGATCCTACTGTATCACGAATGACGATCGCAACAGTCAGTGATGATGAAACATTTGAACAGATAAAAAAACAATTGAATCGAATGGTAGAAGTGATTAAAGTAATCGACTTTACAGATTTGTTTGTCCGCATGAAAGAGATTTTATATGTAAAGGTTAAGAAATGCAGCAGAGAAGATAAAGCAGAGCTGTTTCGAATTGCAGAGACATATAAAGCAAAACCGATGGATATCGGAAGAGACAGTCTTTTGATTGAATTTGTTCAGACTGCAACAAAGAATGATGCAGTTATCAAACTGATGAAGGAAGAGTTCCAGAATATTGAGGTTGTACGTGGCGGAAGTGTTGGAATTGAGTCGATCAGCATGATGGAAAGATAAAAAATTGTAAAAAAACAGAGTGCACTCTTGAATTTTCTTTTTAATCGTATTATAATCGACTAAAGATAGAAAGCTTGATATTGGAATGGAGGAACTACAGATGGATAAAAAAAATATTGATTGGGAGAACCTTGGATTTGGATATGTTCAGACAGAGAAGCGTTATGTTTCAAACTTCAAAGATGGAAAATGGGATGATGGAGTCCTGACAGAAGATGCGAACATCGTTCTGAATGAATGTGCAGGAGTACTTCAGTATGCACAGACAGTATTTGAAGGTATGAAAGCATATACAACAGAAGATGGAAAGATCGTATGTTTCCGTCCTGACTTAAATGCAGCCCGTATGAAAGATTCATGTGAAAGACTGATCATGCCGGTGTTCCCCGAAGATAGATTTGTACAGGCAGTTGTTGATGTAGTAAAAGCAAACGCAGGATATGTACCGCCGTATGGTTCAGGTGCTACTTTATATATCCGTCCTTATATGTTCGGTTCTAACCCGGTTATCGGTGTTAAGCCTGCAGACGAATATCAGTTCCGTATGTTTACGACACCGGTTGGTCCTTACTTCAAGGGCGGCGCAAAGCCGATTACTATCCGTGTATGTGATTATGACCGTGCAGCACCGCATGGAACAGGTCATATCAAAGCCGGATTAAACTATGCTATGAGCTTATATGCGATCACAGATGCTCACAAACAGGGCTATGATGAAAATATGTATCTGGATGCAGCTACACGTACCAAGGTAGAGGAGACAGGTGGAGCCAACTTTATCTTCATTACCAAAGATGGCAAATTTGTTACACCGAAGTCCAATTCTATCTTACCTTCCATTACCCGTCGTTCTCTGGAAGTGGTTGCCAAGGATTACCTCGGACTGGAAGTAGAAGAAAGAGAAGTTTACTTTGATGAAGTAAAAGATTTTGCAGAATGTGGTCTCTGCGGTACAGCAGCCGTTATCTCACCGGTTGGCAAGATCGTAGACCATGGCAAAGAGATCTGCTTCCCGAGCGGAATGGAAGAAATGGGACCGATTACCAAGAAGTTATATGATACACTGACAGGTATCCAGATGGGACGTATCGAAGCACCCGAAGGATGGATCAAAGTTATCGAGTAATTTCATAAGACAATTCGCAAATTCAAAACCTCTGCATATATTAGTACAAAAATGCAGAGGTTTTTTTATGTCAGAAAATATAAATTCGGAAATTGGGCGTCTGTTAGTCAGCGTTACGAGCTCTGTTGGTTATATACCGATAAAAAACGCGACCGTGAAAATATATGCAGAACGTCAGAAAGATGGAGAGAGGCTTTTATTGCAGGATCTTACAACCGATGAAAGTGGTCAGACAGAACGGGTAATCCTTCCGGCACCGCCCAAAAGTCTTAGTCAGGAGCCGCCGGAAACACGCCCCTATGCACAATATGATGTGGAGGTTTCAGCAGATGGATATGAACCTGTGAGTATTAACGGAAGTGAGGTTATGGCAGATGAGCTGTCTGTCCAGAATGTTGAGATGAATCCGTTAGAGGAACCGGATCTTGTTGAAAGTGATATTGTTATTCCGGATCACACTTTGTACGGAGAGTATGAAGCTAAAATTCCGGAGGATGAAATCAAGGATGTTAATGAAAGCGGAGAGATTGTATTAAGTCGTGTGGTTATACCGGAATATATCGTTGTGCATGATGGCAGACCGGATGATGCATCTGCAAGAAATCATTATGTCAGATATAAAGATTATATCAAGAATGTGGCGTGCAGCGAGATTTATGCTACCTGGCCGGAGGCTGCAATCTATGCCAATGTTCTGTGTATTATGTCATTTACCCTGAACCGCGTATATACAGAATATTACAGGGGAAAGGGATATGACTTTACCATCACAAGCAGTACCGCTTTTGATCAAAAATGGATATATGGAAGAAATATATATGAAAATATTTCATATATTGTAGATACGGTTTTTAACAACTACTTGTCCAGACCCGGAGTTGTACAGCCGATTTTCACTTCTTACTGTGATGGAAGAAAAGCAACCTGCAAGGGGCTTAGCCAGTGGGGATCCAAATATCTGGCTGATCAGGGATATTCGGCTATTGAGATCATTCGCTACTATTATGGCAACAACATGTTTATCAATTCCACAAGTTATATTTCGGGTGTTCCATCCTCTTATCCGGGATATGACCTGACGGTTGGTTCGAGAGGCGTCAAGGTTATGCAGATCCAGCAGCAGCTCAACCGCATTGCACAGAATTACCCGGCAATACCAAAGATCGCGGCTGACGGAATCTTCGGTGCGGATACAAAAAGAGCAGTAGAAGTATTCCAGGGAATCTTTCTGCTGCCCCAAAGTGGAGAGGTGGATTACCCGACATGGTACCAAATCTCAAGTGTTTATGTTGCAGTGACCCGGATTTCGGAACCCGGATGAAATTGTATGTTTCTGTTATTGCTTCAATGCATTTTCGATGGCTTCCATCAGCCGCACATTGTCTTCGTGAGACATAAAGCAGATGCGGATGAAGCGGTCGCCGAGAGGAGCAAAGGATGTACAGCTTCTGATCATCATACCCTGACGGATCAGGATATCAAAAAGCTCATCTGAGGTAAGGCTTCCTTTGGGAAGCTTTGCCAATATGATGTTGCCGTTTACCGGAAATGTCTTTATGCCTTCAATCTTTGAAAGCATAGCTTCTATATAATTCTTTTCCTGTTCCATGGTATCTCTTACCAGATGGATATATTCCCTGTCTGTAAACATGATACTGCCGACTGTCTCTGCAACGGAATTGATATTCCACGGATCCTGTACGGAGGAAGCAGAGGCTAACAGTGATGGATTGCAGGTCAGCGCATAGCCTAAGCGAAGCCCCGGTGTCGCAAAAAATTTGGACGTGCCGCGCAGGACGATCAGATGATCAAAATGATTGGTCAGGGCTGCCGCGGAGATATCATCTGACCGAAGAGAAAATTCCACATAGGTTTCATCGATCATGAGGAAGGTACCGGACTTTTGGTATGCATCGGCTAACTTTATAAGTTCTTCTTTATGCAGGGCACCGGAGGTTGGATTATTGGGATTGCAGAGAATAACAAGATCTGTATGCTCAGGGGTGTTTTTTATAATAGTGTCTGCTGTGAGGACAAAATCGCTGTCCTCTGTTGCATTGATCTGCGCGATCTCGCAGGACATTCTGTTGAGATCCTTTTCATATTCTGAATAGGTAGGACCGACAATAACAGCCTTTTTTGGCTTGATCATGGATAAAAATAAGGTCAGAAGCTCCGTGACACCGTTTCCCAAAATGATATTTTCGGGATTGGCATTGGTGTATTGGGAAATGGCTTCCTTTAATGCCTTGTAGGACGGATCCGGATAGCGGGAGATCACGCTCAGATCAGCTGCCAGAGCTGCTGCGGCTTTTTTGGAAAAACCAAGCGGATTGACGTTGGCAGCAAAGTTGACGATGTTTTCTTTTTTAATGCCGTAGATGGCTTCTATTTTTTCAAGATCGCTTCCGTGGAAAGCGGTTGTCTGTTTTTTCATGGTATCACCTGTGTCCTTGTTGGAATTAAAATTGTGTTATGGTATAATCAATGATATATCAAACATCTAAAAAAAACAATCATAAGCAGGTTCAGACGTGGATTTATCAGATCAGATTTCTACAATTACATATGGTAATGGAGTTTTGGACTTTGATGTGGACAAGGTTATCATCCGGACGGAAGCAGATACGCTTTATCAGGGGAGCTTCCGGATACAGGTTCATACACCGGCGCAGGTGCATGGATATATTTGTGCGTCAGATATCCGTCTGCAGATTTCCCATGATATGTTTGACGGGAAGAGTCTGAATGTTCCGTTTTTATATGATACGACCGGAATGTGTGAGCAGGATACCATATCCGGTGAAATTCATGTCATCACCAATGTAGGTGAGTTTGGCCTGCCTTATGAGGTTATCATAGAAGATCGTGTTTTAAAGGGAGAGCTGGGAGAGATCCGGAATCTGTTCCACTTTGCCAATCTGGCAAGAGTAAACTGGGAACAGGCACTGGAAGTCTTTGCCAACCCTCTTTTTGAGCGTGTGCTGGTCGGAAGCGGAAGCCAATATATCGAGGATTACAGGATCCTGTTAAAATACGGTATGGAAACAGAAAAAATGGATTCTGCCCTGGACCGTTTTTTAATCGATATCCACAAAAAGCAGGCTGTTGTTCTGGAATGCGGGACAAAGGAATATGTCTTTCCAAAGGAAGAAATGCCGCAGGCATTAAAGCTTGAGATCATCCGTAACGGATGGGGCTATACAGATGCAAGGCTCCGGTCCGATTCTAAAATCTGCACCATTGACCGGCGGCTGACACAGGAGGATTTTGTCAATGACCGATGTGAGCTTGACATTGCTTTGGATGCATCTCATCTTCATGTGGGTAAAAATATCTGCCGGATCACAGAGGCAGAAACGGGCAATATCCTTTGTACCATAGAGATTGAGGTGGCAAGGGAACGCTCCGGGGAATATGAGGACAAGCTGCAAAAGGATATGCTGCGGGCAGGCATCATGCGCCTGTATCTGGATTATCGTACCGGCCGCAGACCGATTCGTGAATGCTTCAAGACAGCAGAAAAGCTGTTAGGAAGCTTCCGGGGAATGGACAAGCTGCTTCCGGCTCTGTATGAAGCACATCTGAAGCTTTTACGCAATAAAAACAATGAGGCTATCTGGCTTTTGAAAAATGCCAAGCGTATGGTCAAACAGCAGGATGTGCCGGCAGACCTGTATGGATATTTTCTATATCTGATCTCTATGTCCGGGGATGATGACAGAGATCAGGCTGCGGACCTGTTGGACGGGCAATTAAAAGAGGACGAGCAGAGCTTTTCTCTGTTCTGGGCATGTATGCACAAGGATAATCTCCAGTATGACAATCCGGCGGCCGTTTACAGACGTCTGCGTGTTTTTTTTGAAAACGGATGTACCAGTCCGGTATTGTATTTAGAGGCGGCACTGATCATTTTAGATAATGAGCTTGTCTTATCCGCGATCACGGATTTTGAGGTGCAGGTACTGTTGTTTATGGACCGGTATGCGTTGTTGTCGGAGCTTGTGTGTGAGCAGATGTACAAGCTGCCTTTAGCGGTCAAAAAGGTATGTCCTCCGTTTTTACTTCTGTGTATCCATCATCCGGGCAGGGACGAACAGGCGACGGACAGGATGATCTGTCGTCTTTATATGAAGCTTGATCATGTAAGTGCAGATTCCGCAGGATGGCTAAAAAAAGGTATTTTATCTGACTGTCGGATCAACGGACTGTATGAAGCATATATCCGGGCCCTTGATTTTGATACAAAGGAGACGCTGCCGGATGCGGTGGTACGTTTCTTTGCATATGACACCTCCCTGGAGGATCGTTATTTAGCCTATGTATATGAAAAGGTACTCAAACAAAAGGAGGAGCTTGGGGCCGAATATGTAAACCGGATCCATGATTTTGTATTGAGGCAGCTTTCAAATGGCAGGATCAGCCGTGAACTTGCATACCTGTATCGCAATATACTGTCCATAGAGGACATGAATGAAGACTTGCAAAAACAGTTGCAAAAGCTTGTTTTTGCTCATGAATTGACAGTTCATATGCAAAACCAGTTTAAAAGCTGTATTATCCGTCAGAAAGGATTAAAGGAGCAGATCCGTTATACGATCAAAAACGGACATGCCGTTGTCTATCTGTATACGGATGATTATACGGTTATGTTTGAGGATCGGAACGGCGCCGTTGTATCCGGTGAAGACGGATACCGTATGGAGCCTCTTATGAAATACCGCAAGATGAAAGAACTGTTAAGGGGCTGTAGTAATATCAGTGTCGGGGAACAGCTTTATCTGTATGAAAAGAAGCCGCTTCATGCTTCTGATACGCTTGAGGAAATGAATGAGCGATACAAAAAATACCTATGGCTTTTAAACAGGGAGGATATTGAGCCGGAGTTTAAAAAAGAAATGGCAGCAGGCTTTATGCGGGCTTTTCAAAGATGGGATATGCATGATGAGTGCGAAAGAATGCTTGCAGATATGGATGTCCTTGATTTTGCATCCGGAGACCGGCCGGAATTTATCAACGCACTTGCCGGAGTCGGACTGTACGAAAAGGCATATAAGATCATCTGTATGTATGGACTGGACAGGATCCCGCAAAAGACATTGCTCGGAATTGCCCAATATGCACTTTCCGAAGCGGACGGATATGATGAAAAGCTTATGTGTATTGTTTACCGGGTGTTTGTCTGCGGTAAATATACAGACGATATTTTACAGTATCTGGATCGGCATTTTACAGGAACACTTAGTCAGATGACGGATATTTATCATGCGCTCCGCTCCATGGAGTTGTCAGCCGGTAATATAGCACAGAGGCTTTTAAAGCAGGAGATTTTCGTCTCTTCCTACAATAGTGAGACGGTTGAATTGTTTCTGTATTGCTGTGAGCATGATGCTCCGAACGATTTACGCCTGTCCTATCTGGATGTATGTGCCAAAGAATATCTGATCAAGGATACAGATATGGAAGAAAGTCTGTGGGAGGAGCTTATCCGTCTCATAAAGGAAGGCTGTCCGGTTTCGCCGGTTCTTTCCATGGCATTTTTGAAATATTACAGTAAAGATACTGCAAGTCTTGAAGAAGAGGTGCAAAAGATCTGTGCAGAGCTGTTGCAGGAATTTCTGGAGCAGGATGTATTCGTATCCTTTTTTCTGTCATATACCGATATTTGTCCGGTGCTTGAACTGTATACGGATCATACATATATTGAGTATTATACCGATGAGCATGTGACGATGATGTTGCATTTTGTAGACAGTCAGGACAATGGAGAAAATACCGATTACCGGATGGAAGAAATGTCGGAGGTTTTCCCGGGGATTTATCAGAAGCGGCTGCAGTTATTCTGGGGTGACAGCATTCCGTACTATATCACAAGAGTGGTTGACGGTCAGGAGCAGTTCTGCAAAAACGGTCAGCTTGTGATGATCGATCATTCGGTAGCGTCCAGACGCGGAAGATATCATGATGTCAATGAGATTGTGATGGCTTTGGCACTTGGTAATTATGAACTCGCAGGTCGTCTGACGGAAGAGTATGAAATAAAAAAATATCTGGTTGAACATATATTAAAGATACAATAGGAAGATACAGAAGATGGAAAATGGGACACAGGAAATTTTAAAAAATTATATTGTGGGACTGGATCTGGGAAGAAACTATGCCCAGATCAGTTATGTGTCTTTTGAGGGCGATGAAGGTGATGTGTACAACATCCCGGTATGCCTGTGCAAAAGAACAGGAGCCAATCAATGGTTTCACGGAGAGGAAGCCAAGAAAGCCGCTGCCAACTTTCAGGGAACGTTGGTAGATGATCTGCTATCTCTTGCGCTGAAAGGAGAACCGGTGCAGATCGAGCATGCGAGTGCCGATCCGGTGGAGCTTCTTTCTCTCTTTATCCGCAACTGTCTGGCGGGGCTTGGACTTTACAATCATCAGATCGCTGTCAAGGCACTGGTTATTTCGGTAGACACCCTGTCCGAACGGATGTTAGAGATATTAAATCACATCAAAAAAAGTGTGCTTAACGATTTTGAACATGTATTTTTTGAGCCCAAGATGGAATGCCTGTTTTCCTATACGATACACCAGCCCAAGGAGCTGCGATGCTATGAGCTCGGAGTCATCGATCTGGCGGATGGTTATCTGAAATTTTACCATATTCGCATGAACAACAAGATGAGACCGATCGTGACTACGATCGATGAGCATGAGGATCCGTCCTTCTGCATTCCGGAGGATTTTCATTCCATTGTGGAAAAGGATGAGTATCTTCATATGATGGATGAAAAGCTTGCCGGTATTATGGAGGAATTTTTAAATAACCGTCTGGTCACGGTATTTTATCTGGCGGGCAAAATTTTTGAAAAGGAATGGTGTCCGCAGACGTTAAAGCTGATCTGTCACAACAGACGTGTGTTTGGCGGAAGCAACCTGTACAGCAAGGGTGCCTGTCTGCTTGGAATGGAGAAGCTTTCACCCGGAAAGGAAGCACAGGAATATCTGTACCTTGGCAAGGATAAGCTTTCGGCAGATATCGGGGTAGCTGTCATGCAGGGCGGCAAAACAGTCGTGCACAATCTGTTAAACGGCGGTGAAAAGTGGTTTGAGGTAAAAAAAGAGTTTGAATTTATGCCGGGAGAGGATGGAAAGCTGCCCATTGTGATCACACCTCTTGCGGATAAAAGACAGCGGATCGTACCGGTGATCCTGCCTACGATTGTAAACAGGGATATCAAAAGCATCAAGTTTCGCTGCCTGCTCCGGATGAAATCGGCCAATGAGCTGGTTGTCGAGGTAGAGGATGCAGGGCTTGGTGAGTTTTTTGCACCTACCAATAAACGGTACCGGGAGATTATTTCACTTGTATAAGGGAGTAGCTATATGAGTTATGTCCTTCTTTGTAAAGGAAACAAAGCGTTAAAACCATATTATATTGAAGATATACGCAAGAAGATATATACACTGGAGGAGCTGTGTTACTATCTGTATCACAACACGGTTTTGTGCGCAGAAGAGCTTGTCCGGTTTCAGCTTGCACACTGGATCGGATATCAGCTGGGATTTCAGGATCTTTCAGAAAGTCTTTTACGCATTTTGGAAAAGGAAAAAAGGCCGGAAAAGATCGCATCCCAGATCTTTGCATACGCGGATTATCTGACAAAGCAGGAGCGTGAGGCTGTCTGCGAAAAGATACGCAGAAATTCTGAGCTTTCATGGAATGAGCGTAAAAAAATGCGGGCCGATTATTATGTACTGGAGAAGCATTATCAGGATGCGATCCGGGAATATGAGGATATCCTTTTGCAAAAGGAATACAATACGGCAAAGGAAAAGCATCATATTATTTATGACATCGGCTGCTGCTATGCACATATGTTTTATTTTGATCTGGCTTATGACTGTTTTATCCGGGCCTGTGATATGGAGATCTCTCAAAAGGAAGATCTGCGGGCTGCGCTGTTTTGCAAAAGGATGCTTTTATCCGACAGGGAATATGAGGATTTCCTTGCAGGTCATGAGGAATTTATAGAGACGGACCGGGAGCTTTCGGAACAGATCCGGGGCATGAAGCATGAATTTAGCAACGAGGTACAGGCAAAAGAGCCGATATCCGGGAAAGCATCCGGAAACAAGAAAGAGCGGGTGCAATACATTTCGGATAAATTAGCAGAATACAAGCTTGAAAGTTGAGGTCATTATGGGTTTATTTTCTAAATTATTCCGTAAAAAAAGGGAATACGAGCCGTTGGAGGAAATACCGGTTGATCTGGAGCTTCAGGATGGAGAAAGCTTCAATCTGGACGATTCAGAGCAGAGATTTTCTTATGTGAAAAGCTGTCTGGAGCAGATCGGCGAGGCTTCCGGTGAGATCGAGCGGCTGAAAAGTGAATATCAGATGGTCAATTCCTACCTGCATGACATGGAAGAGATCGAGGCACTGCCTGAGGTGGAAAAAAAGCAGGTTGAGGAGCATGCACAGGCGATTTTTCTTTTAAACGGAAATAAAGAAAGGGCAAAGGAACGCACCGTCCACATGAGCGAAAGCGACTACCGCAAGATCGAACGGCTGGAGGATGAGGTCGAGGACGGCATTAAAAAGATCGCCGGGACAGAGGATTACCAGAATAAGATCCGCAAGGACATGCAGAGACTGGAAGGTGAAAAGCATGCATGCCTGTACCGGATGGAGGAGGCAAAGGCCGGTCAGATGAATATGCGTGGAATTACCATTATCAGCCTGATCGCGGCAGCAGCCTGTGTGGTGATACTGCTGATCTTACAGTTTATGCTGGAAATGGATACGCAGATCGGATATATGATCCTGACGATTGGAACTGCGGTTTTACTGACAGTCTTTTTTGTGAAATTCAATGAGGCGAAGCAGGAGTTAGCCGTGGCTTCCAAAAGCTGCAATAAGGTCATTGCCCTGCAGAATAAGGTCAAGATCCGCTATGTCAACAATACCAGTCTGTTGGATTATTATTATATTAAATACGGTGTCAGCAGCGCGGACAAATTACAGGAGCTGTGGGACAAGTATCAGGTGGAAAAGGAAGAGCGAAAGAGGATGAGCGAAACGGAGGCTGATCTGGATTTCCACAGCGAACAGCTTGTCAGACAGTTAAAGCACTATCCTTTATATGATCCTTTTATCTGGGTACATCAGACGGAGGCTTTGTTAAATCCCAAGGAAATGGTTGAGATCAGACACAATCTGATCCTTCGGAGACAAAATCTCAGAAAACAGATGGAATACAATAATGAAACGGCAGAAAAGGTCAAGGCAGACATTATGAATGTGGTTTCCAAGTATCCGAGGGATGCGGAGAAAATTTTAAATATGGTTTCTGACTATGAAAAAAAGTATCCGCTATGATCAACAGCGGCTGACGGTGAAAAAAACGTATGACATGTCGTATGCAGCTTCGTGATATGTAGAGGATTGACAATGAGCACTTTAGCATGATAATATGTCAAAGTGATAAAAACATAACCGGATGGATATGATACCGGACACGAGGAGGAAACATTATGAAAAAGACATTGGCAATGTTGTTATGCGGTGCCATGACAATGGCTCTGCTTGTTGGATGCGGTAAAACAGCTGATGATGCATCCGCTACCACATCAGATGCGGACGCAGCTGCAGCAACAACAGAAAGAACAACTTTTGTTGTAGGTTTTGATGCAGAATATCCGCCGTATGGATATATGGATGACAACGGCGAGTATACAGGCTTTGACTTGGAGCTTGCCCAGGCCGTATGTGATATGGAAGGCTGGGAGCTTACCAAGACCCCGATCGACTGGGATTCCAAGGATATGGAATTAAATTCAGGATCTATTGACTGTATCTGGAACGGTTTTACCATGAACGGACGTGAGGATGCCTATACATGGTCAGATCCTTATTGTGACAACAGTCAGGTAATCGTTGTAGCAAAAGACAGCGGTATCAACACACTGGAAGATCTGGCAGGCAAAACAGTCGGTGTACAGGCTGCAAGTGCTGCACTTGACGTTTTATCCGATGAAGAGCAGCAGAAGGCACTGGCAGATACCTTTGGTACATTACAGCAGTTCTCCGATTACAACTCAGCATTCTCTGAGCTGTTGGCAGGAAGTCTGGATGCAATCGCAATCGATATCGGTGTTGCCAACTACCAGATCGAATCAAGAGGCGATGGCTACGTTATCTTACCCGAGACCCTCAACTCAGAGCAGTACGGTGTAGGCTTCAAGCTTGGAAATGAAGAATTAAGAGATATTGTAAACGCTGATTTAAAGAAATTGGCTGAGGACGGCACAGTTGCTGAACTGGCTGAAAAATACGGCATTTCCGATTTGATTTGCTTAAAATAGTCTGATTGATAAAGCTGTCAAAAATGAGTATCACTTTTTGGCAGCTTTTTTTTGTATATTATCCGTATATCTGTTAAAATGGGAGCAGATGATACGGTCTTGAGATTAAAATTAGAAAGTACAGAGTGGGATTATGGATTTTGGAACAATACTTCAACAATTAGGATCAGGAATGATAAAGACGGTCGGGATTTTCTTCTGGACTTTGATCTTGTCATTGCCGTTGGGTCTTTTGATTGCCTTTGGAAGGATGTCAAAAAATAAGATCGTTTCTACGGTTTTTAAATTTTATATTTCGGTCATGAGAGGTACGCCTCTTATGCTGCAGCTTTTGGTTGTCTATTTCGGACCTTACTATTTGTTTGGAGCAAAGTTATCCCAGGGATACCGGTTTATTGCGATCATTATCGGATTTGTATTAAACTATGCAGCCTACTATGCAGAGATTTACCGTTCGGGAATCGAATCCATGCCTGTGGGACAGTATGAGGCAGCCACACAGCTTGGCTATTCCAAGGCGCAGACCTTTTTCAAGATTATCCTGCCTCAGGTGATCAAGCGTATTTTACCTGCCATCACCAATGAGGTAATTACCCTGGTCAAGGATACCTCGCTGGCATTTTCGCTTGCATACATGGAAATGTTTACGATCGCCAAACAGATCGCTGCAGCACAGACGACCATGATGCCTTTTGTGGTAGCGGCAGTTTTCTATTATATATTCAATCTGCTGGTTGCATTTACCATGGAGCAGATCGAAAAGAAAATGAGCTATTACCGATAGACAGGTCACGAATGGGAGAACGGATATGAACATACTCGAAATCAATCATATGAAAAAGAGCTTTGACGGGCTTGAAGTATTAAAGGATATTTCGCTTTCTGTAAAAGAGGGAGAGGTTGTATCCATTATCGGACCGTCCGGTTCAGGTAAATCGACGATATTAAGATGTGCCACCATGCTTGAAAAAATGGATGGCGGCGATCTTATTTATATGGGTGAGCATGCGGCAACCGATGTTGACGGGAAAAGCACCTATGCATCAAAAAAGGATCTGCAGCGCATCGGTCATTATTACGGACTGGTATTTCAGAATTTTAATCTTTTCCCGCATTACAGTGTATACAAAAACATTGTAGATGCACCGATTTCTGTATACAAGGTCAGTAAAAAAGAGGCTGACGAGCGGGCAGATAAGCTCTTAAAACAACTGGGACTTTTCGAAAAGCGTGATGCTTATCCGTATCAGCTTTCCGGCGGACAGCAGCAGAGAGTATCCATAGCAAGGGCTCTGGCGCTGCAGCCAAAGATCCTGTTTTTTGATGAGCCGACTTCGGCGCTGGATCCGATGCTTACCGCTGAGGTATTAAAGGTTATCAAAGATCTGGCAAGCCAGAAGATGACAATGATCATTGTCACTCACGAAATGGATTTTGCAAGGGAGTTGTCCGACCGCATTATTTTTATGCAGGATGGTGTGATCCAGGAGCAGGGAACGCCCGATGAGGTATTTGGCTCAGACAATCCAAGAGTGAGAGACTTTATCGGTAAATTTAAAAGTTGACAGTTTTAGAATGATTCAGACAGCGAAAGGGAAGACAAGATGAGCGAGGAATTGATTCAGGGACAGATGACAGAAGCTGCGGAGCGCAGTGATGAGCATATCAAGGAAGAATGCGGTGTCTTTGGTATGTACGATTTTGATGGCAATGATGTTGCCACCAGTATTTATTACGGCTTGTTTGCACTCCAGCACAGAGGACAGGAAAGCTGTGGTATTGCCGTCAGTGATACCCACGGACCCAAGGGCAAGGTGCTGACACACAAGGATATGGGATTGATGCATGAAGCCTTTACACCGGAGACACTTGCCGGGTTAAAGGGTGACATCGGTGTCGGTCATGTGCGGTATTCAACAGCCGGAAGCTCGACGAGGGAAAATGCACAGCCACTGGTTTTAAACTATGTAAAAGGTACTCTGGGACTGGCGCACAACGGCAATCTGATCAATGCACCGGAGCTGCGCAAGGAGCTGGAATATACCGGAGCCATTTTCCAGACAACGATCGATTCGGAGGTCATAGCCTACCATATCGCAAGGGAACGTCTCAATACAAGAAATGTCGAAGAGGCAGTTGCACATGCCATGAAAAAAATCAAGGGCGCTTATTCCCTGATCGTCATGAGCCCGAGAAAGCTGATCGGAGCAAGAGATCCCTTTGGTTTTAAGCCTCTGTGTATCGGTAAAAGAGATAATGCCTATATTCTGGCAAGTGAGACCTGTGCACTCGATACGATCGGTGCAGAGTTTATCCGTGACGTCGAGCCCGGAGAGGTTGTTACGATCAGCCCGGAAAAGGGAATTGAATCAGATAAGACTATGTGTCTGCCGCAAAAAGAACAGGCCAGATGCATTTTTGAATATATTTATTTCGCAAGACCGGACAGTATCATTGACGGTGTCAATGTCTATCATTCCAGAATACAGGCAGGCCGCTTTTTAGCGATTGATTCACCGGTTGAAGCGGATATTGTAACCGGTGTTCCGGAGTCCGGAAACTGTGCTGCCATGGGTTATGCGATGGAGTCCGGGATTCCGTACGGAACGGCATTTGTAAAAAATACTTACGTTGGAAGGACCTTTATCAAGCCCAAGCAGAAAAATCGTGAAAGCAGTGTACAGGTAAAGCTGAATCCGATCCGTGAGGTTGTGGAAGGAAAGCGCGTGATCATGATCGATGATTCGATCGTCAGAGGAACGACTTCCGACCGTATTGTCAAAATGCTGCGTGATGCCGGAGCCAAGGAGGTTCATGTGCGTGTATCGTCACCGCCGTTTTTATGGCCCTGCTATTTTGGCACGGATGTACCGGCGAGAGAGCAGTTGATTGCTTACAATCGTACGATTGAAGAAATCAGACAGATTATCGGCGCAGACAGTCTGGGCTATCTGAAGGTGGAGCGTTTATCGGAGCTGGTAAACGGACTGCCCATCTGTAAAGGTTGCTTTACCGGAACTTATCCGATGGAGCCGCCCAAGGAAGATATCCGGGGTGAGTTTGAACAATAACGATATATGATAAAGAGCGTTTAAAATGATAAAATATGGATAAATAAAGATATAGTGGCTAATCTAAAGTCTGACTTTAGATTAGCCATTCTCTGTATTATTAGCAGTGTTTATTTTTCCAGAGTAGTTTTCCAGACAATTAAAGATTCCCAGTATGTATACAGTTGTGTTCTTGATTTTGTATATTACAATGTAATCTAATCCGGTGAGTTTTGCTTCTCTATAATGGAAATTGTATAAGACTGGGTCTTGACTTTCACGATAAAGAAATGGATTGGTTTCTAGATGATTATATAGAGATTCGAGACTGTCGAGTAGATGTGAAGCGGCTTGTTTGCTTTTAAACTTATTGAGCAGATATTCAATGTGTTTGTTAAGCAATTTTTCCATCTCATCCGTAACAATTAGTTTATAATGCATATTTCTCCCTTGTTTTGGATAATGATTCTTTGGCATCCGTGGTATGCCCTTCTTTAATTTGTTGTTCTGATGTCAAAAGGCTGTGGTACATGCTTAATCTTTCAAATAGATTTTCATATGTTTCGATACTCATGATTACCATATCGCCATAGCCGTTTTTGGTTATATATACAGGAGAATCTGTTTTATGGCATAAATCAGAGATTTCAGATGTGTTTTTTAGATCTTTAATTGGTATAATTGTTGCCATTGTTGCACCTCCGATATATTGTGGGATAATAATACCACAATAATTCCACAATTGTAAATAGGATTCTAAATAAAAAAATTTGGCTATACAAACAGAAATAATAAAACACTTGAAAATTATCCTCAAATATATCATTATTATATGGTAATGTTTCGTATCCAAACATATTAACGGTACGAAAAAAATGATGCAAAACAAAGGAGATTAAACATGAGCAACGACAGATATGTGAGCCCGTTATCCGAAAGATATGCAAGCAGGGAAATGCAGTATATTTTTTCACCGGACATGAAATTTACAACCTGGAGAAAGCTGTGGATCGCACTTGCGGAAACAGAGATGGAATTGGGTTTGTCACAGGATGGCAAGCCGGTTATATCACAGGAACAGATTGATGAATTAAAGGCACATGTTGACGATATCAATTATGATGTTGCAAAAGAGAGAGAAAAGCTGGTGCGTCACGATGTCATGAGTCATGTTTATGCATATGGCAAGCAGTGCCCGAAGGCAGCAGGTATCATCCATCTGGGAGCAACATCCTGCTATGTTGGTGACAATACCGATATTATTGTCATGACAGAGGCATTAAAGCTTGTGAAAAAGAAACTGGTCAACGTTATTGCTGAACTTGCCAAATTTGCAGATCAGTACAAAAATCTGCCGACACTGGCATTTACACATTTTCAGCCCGCGCAGCCTACGACCGTAGGTAAGAGAGCTACACTCTGGTGCCAGGAGTTCTGCATGGATTTAGAGGATCTTGACTATGTTCTTTCTACCATGAAGTTACTTGGCTCTAAGGGAACAACCGGTACACAGGCTTCTTTCCTGGAGCTGTTCAATGGAGATCAGGAAACGATCGATAAGATCGATCCGATGATTGCACAGAAAATGGGATTTACACAGTGTGTTGCCGTTTCCGGACAGACATACAGCCGCAAGACTGATACAAGAGTATGCAATATTTTAGCCGGTATTGCAGCGAGCGCCCACAAGATGAGCAACGATATCCGTTTGTTGCAGCATTTAAAAGAAGTGGAAGAGCCTTTTGAAAAAAATCAGATCGGATCTTCTGCAATGGCATACAAGAGAAACCCGATGAGAAGTGAAAGAATTGCTTCCCTGTCCAGATATGTCATGATTGATGCATTAAATCCTGCCATTACCTCTGCAACGCAGTGGTTTGAGAGAACCCTGGATGACTCAGCCAATAAGAGACTTTCTATTCCTGAGGCATTCCTTGCAATTGATGGTATTCTGGATCTTTGCTTAAATGTAGTAGACGGACTTGTGGTTTATGATAAAGTTATCACCAAACGTCTGATGAGCGAGCTTCCTTTCATGGCTACTGAAAATATCATGATGGATGCTGTTAAAAATGGCGGAAACCGTCAGGAGCTGCACGAGATCATCCGTGAGCTTTCTATGGAAGCCGGCAAAAATGTTAAACAGGAAGGCAAGGACAACAACCTGTTAGAGCTGATCGCTGGCAATCCTGCCTTTGGCATGAGCCTGGAAGATCTGCAAAAGACAATGGAACCTTCCAGATATGTAGGACGTGCACCGATCCAGGTAGAAAAATTCTTAAAGGATGTTGTCGATCCGATTTTGGATGCCAACAAAGACCTGCTTGGTATGACTGCAGAGATCAATGTATAAGATAAAAAAGAGATGGTGTTTTGATAGGTCCTTTCGATAAATAATGGATGAAGGAAGGGTCAGGACGAACTGATTTTAGTGTATAGAAAAGAATTGTTAACCTCAATGATAAAAACAGTTGACAATTCTTTTTTTTGATTGTATCTTAGTTTGTGGAAGAATTAAACATTTATAGGACTGTGTAAATAAAACAATTCCATTTTGAAACGGTTGATGCGTGGAATTGTTTTGTTTACACAACGGTTTTTCCAAGATGAAAATAAAAGATTGCATATGAAAAAGTCTATGGTGCAATCGAGAGAGGATCAAATTATGAAAAAGAAATCAACTGTTTATCAACTGACGACCTGTGCACTTATGGCTGCACTGATGTGCATCCTTGGCCCCAATTCCGTACCGATCGGACCGGTTCCGGTATCACTTACCAACCTGGTTATTTATCTGGCAGTTTACCTGCTGGGTACAAAGGGAAGCACCATCAGTTATATGGTATACCTGTTCCTCGGAATGGTCGGACTTCCTGTTTTCTCCGGTTATGAAGGCGGATTTGGAAAGTTAGCAGGCCCTACCGGCGGATATCTGATCGGATTTATCCTGATGGCAATTGTCTGCGGTATTTTTATGGAAAAATCACATGCCAATATATGGATCACAAGTCTTGGTATGGTGCTTGGTACAATCGTAGCTTATCTGTTTGGAACTGTCTGGTTTATCCATCAGTTAGATTATACATGGGGACAGGCACTGGCGGTCTGCGTATGGCCGTTCATTCCTTTTGACCTCATCAAGATCGTTATTGCCGGAATTTTAGGAAAGAGTATCCGTCACGCACTTTCCAAAGCACATTTACTGCCGACAGAATTTGCGGATAAAAAGGCTGTTGAGGCTGTGGCAGCAGAAGCAGAATAAAACTGCGGGATAATAAGATACAAGGAAGATAAAGCAATGGATTTATTAAAATTAGCAGATGAAATAATTGAAGGAAAGAGACTGACCAGAGAAGATCCGTTAAATGAGATTTTCATTGATTGTGATTATGATCAGCTGTGCGAGGGTGCGGATAAGCTTAGAAAGCATTTCAAAAATGACCGTGTGGATCTGTGTTCCATTATCAACGGACGAAGCGGAAAATGTCCGGAGGACTGCAAGTACTGTGCGCAGTCAGCACATTACCATACAGACTGCAAGACCTATGATTTTATATCAGAGGATGAAATAGTTGAAGCATGCAAGCTGCATGAAAGCGAGGGCGTTGACCGTTTCTCGATTGTAACTTCAGGAAGGGCACTTACCGGAGAAGAATTTGAAAAAGCACTCCGCGCATTTAAGAGAATGCAGGATGAATGCAACATTGAGCTGTGTGCATCAATGGGATTTCTGACAAGAGAGCAGTTCCGTAAATTAAAAGAGATCGGGATTGTACGTTATCATCACAATATCGAGACTTCCAAACGCTTTTTTTCGCAGATCTGTTCCACACATACCTATGAGCAGAAATTTGAAACCTTACATATCTTAAAAGAAGAAGGCATGCAGATCTGTTCCGGCGGTATTCTGGGAATGGGAGAAAACTGGGAAGACCGTATTGATATGGCAGTAAGCCTTGCTGAGGTCGGCGTGGATTCCATTCCGTTAAATGCACTGATGCCGATCAAGGGAACACCGCTTGAACACAATGCGCCTCTGAGTGAGGAAGATATTGTACGGACAGTTGCCATCTTCCGGTACATCAATCCGGAAGCACACATTCGTCTGGCAGCCGGAAGAGCGCTCATGAAGGATGACGGAAAGAAGGCATTTTTATCCGGTGCGTCTGCTACGATCACAGGTAATATGCTGACAACCGTTGCCAAAGCAACAATCCGCAGTGACCGTGAAATGCTGGCAAGCATTGGGCGTGAGACGAAAGTGGTTTAGTGGTTTTGAATGGTATTATTGGATATTGTTTTGGGATATTTTTTGAATATTGTTTCTGAATGGTTTTCTGGATAGTGTTTTTGATCAGGTACTTAATTAAGCCTGGTCGAAAGCACTATTTTTTTGATTGTCTTTGGATAAAAACTAAAGCTTTCCTAAAGACTTTTTCTATAGTTTTAGACATTGTATAAGGTATTTTGTTCCTGACCTGATATCTACGAATTGCTCCGATACAAAGCAGTTTTCGCAATTTTCAAATATTCAAAATATGCTGATTTACTATGTAAATCGCTACTTTCTCATGTTTGGCGGGTTCCAGGTTCATAATTCTTATCGCGCAAGCACGAACGACTTTTTGACCTTTTGACCATGATATCATATAATGAAAGCATGAAAGAAAAAGACCGTGAAATAATACGCAAACTGAATATTTTACAGGTGCATAACTTTTATCAGCTGCGTGGGGGCGAAGATGCAGTCGTTGAAAAGGAAGCCGGGATATTAAGGCAGCAGGGACACAAGGTTGTACCTTATTATCGTTATAATAAGGACATCAACAGTCTTCCTTTTTTGGGAAAAGTTTTGCTGCCGTTTTCTTCTGTTTTTTCATGCAGGACATACCGGGAAGTGCGAAAAATGATCTGGGAGCAGAAGATCGATCTGGTACATGTGCACAATACGCTGCATCTGATCAGTCCGTCTGTATTTTGGGCAGCAAAAAAGGAAAACATACCGGTCGTCATGACAGTGCATAATTTCAGACTGTGTTGTCCCAATGGATTGTTTTACAGAGGAAAGAGTGCTTGTGAAGAATGTATGGAAAAGGGCCTTTTGTGTGCAGTCAGACACCGGTGCTACCGGAACAGCAGTTTGCAGACGCTAATTCAGGTATTGAATACATGGGTGCATCGGGAAATCCATACATATAGGGATGTTGACTTTATCTGCTTTACCGAATTTCAAAAACAGAAAATCTGCAGTCTTTTGGATGTCGATGAAAAACATGTGTGGATCAAACCGAATGTCTGTGAAAATATTGAGTTAGCATATGCTAATCAAGAAGACCGGATTTTATATGCAGGAAGATTGTCTGAAGAAAAGGGAGTTGGAGATCTGGTCAGGGCATATCGGCAATTAGTTGCAAGAATGCAGAAGACCGGACAGGAAATCCCCAAGCTTGTGATCTGCGGAGAGGGACCGTTATCTACCGCACTACAGCAATATGTCAGGAAGCATAAGCTAACTACAGTCATTTTTACCGGGCAGGTATCCGAAAAAGGAGTGCAGGAAGAAATTCAGAAGTCCAGATGCGTGGTGCTTCCTTCCAGATGCTATGAAGGGATGCCGATGGTGTTGGTGAAGGCTTACCATATGAAACGGCCTGTCATTGTACCGGACTTTGGATGCTTTACCTCGTTGGTGGAAAATGGTGTGAATGGATTTCGGTATCAGCCATATGATGTGCAGAAGCTGCAGGAGGTTCTCTATGATTTCCTGACACAAAAAGAAGGTATGACCTGTTCTTTTTATACATCTGATCTGATGGAAGATACAGAATGTGCGAAAAATTATGACCGACTGATGCAGATATATTTTCATGCAATGGAGAAATAGCTTTTTGATAAATAATTTTTTTAGAAATCTTGAGGAAAATGAGCCGATTGTAAGAGAGCAAGAATTGCTGTGGTTATGTGATGAAAGAAAAGAGGAATAAAAGATGTTTGGACTTGTAAAAAAGAATGAAGCGTTGGAAATGAAGTTGAAAACGTTGCAGATGAATTTTGAAAACAACTACAAGGATGCCGCCAAGATCAATTATGAGGAATACTGGAAGATACTTTCCGAGCTTGAACAATCGGGAAAGCTTAAGCAAAAACAGATAGATTATTATAAGGAACGCGGTGAAAGCCTGCGTGGACAGATGGACAATTTTAATCATCAGAATAATGTGAAGACATTTTGATGGTAAATCCTGTATGCTTTATGACTGGGATTGAATTTAGCAAAAACGAGGAAACGATATAATGGATGGAAATCTGGAATACTACAAAGTGTTCTATTATGTTGCAAAAGAAAAAAACTTGACAAAGGCAGCAGAGCTTTTGAGTATATCACAGCCGGCGGTCAGTCAGTCCATGAAGTTGCTTGAGGCTAATGTTGGGGCAAAACTGTTCCTGAGGACCGCAAGAGGCGTGCGTCTGACGCCGGAAGGTGAGATCCTGTATGATTATGTAAAAGGTGGGTATGAGCAGATCGCACATGGAGAACAGGTGCTGAAAAAGCTGATGAATTTAGAGGCGGGAGAGCTTCACATTGGAGCCAGCGATATGACACTTGAATTTTATCTGTTGCCTTATCTGGAAAAATTTCATGAGCTGCACCCGGATGTAAAAGTGAAAATTACCAATGCCCCGACGCCGGAAACCTTAAAAAATATCATGGATGGATCCGTGGATTTGTGCCTTGTATCCACACCTTTTGAAGTGGGAGATGGGATGGAAGTAAGACCGGTAAGAGAAATTGAAGATATTTTTGTAGCCGGACGTCGATACACCCAGCTTAAAAATCACATGACGGATTTTAAAGAGCTTTTAGACTATCCTATCATTTCATTGGAGGAAAATACCAGTACCCGAAAATATATGGATGAACTGCTTGCGCAAAATGACGTTGTCCTGCACCCGGAGTTTGAGTTGGCAACCTCTAATATGATCGTACAATTTGCTTTGCGGAACCTCGGAATAGGCTGTGTCGTAAGAGATTTTGCGCAAAGCGAGATTGAAAGCGGCAGGCTTTTCGAGATCCGCTTCAACAAAATGATCCCTAAAAGACAGATCTGTGTTGTTACCAATCAAAAACTCCCCACCAGCTTTGCCGCCAAAGGCTTGCTGGATCTCTTATTTGAAAGTTAGCCAATGCTAATGTTAAATTTGGCCAACAGTCAGCACCGGGAAAAACTGCTTTTTTCATTCGCTTATTCCGAGCCGTGTATGAGTTAATGCCGCCCAAAACCAGTAAACCGGTACAGAAAATAACCCGTCCAAGCCGAAGGCGCGTTTTATTTTCTGTACCCTTGCTGTTAAAACAACGTAAAGGGGGCGGCATTTATTCATACTAGGCGCAGGAATCCCCCGCGAATGAAAAAAGCAGTTTTTCCCGGTGCGTCCGTCCAATAAACATCTGGCCAAACTTTACATAAACCATCAAAATAACCCCACCTTATAACAAATATAACAAATATTGATTTTACTTATGAAAGAAAACTGTGTATAATACATACTGTAATGAGTAAAGGTGTCTTAAAAAGCAAAACATAACACCTTATACAAAACAGGAGGAATTTTTACATGGTTAAAGCAGTAGTTGGCGCCAACTGGGGCGACGAGGGAAAAGGTAAAATCACAGATATGATGGCAGAAAATGCTGACATTATCATCCGCTTTCAGGGTGGTGCAAATGCCGGACATACCATCGTCAACGATTATGGCAAATTTGCATTGCATACATTGCCTTCAGGAGTATTTTACAGCCATACCACAAGCATTATCGGCAATGGTGTAGCATTAAATATTCCCGTGTTATTCAATGAAATCAAATCCATTACAGACCGCAATGTACCGATGCCCAAATTACTGGTATCAGACAGAGCTCAGATGGTAATGCCTTATCATATTTTATTTGATCAGTATGAAGAAGAAAGACTGGGCGGCAAATCCTTTGGTTCCACTAAATCCGGTATCGCTCCGTTTTATTCAGATAAATATGCAAAGATCGGTTTTCAGGTGAGCGAGCTTTTTGATGAAGACTTATTAAAGGAAAAAGTTGTCCGCATCTGTGAGACCAAAAATGTACTGCTTGAACATTTATATCATAAACCGTTATTAAAACCCGAAGAATTACTTGAGACACTCCACCAGTACAAAGAAATGGTAGAGCCTTATGTATGTGATGTATCCGTATTTTTGGACAAAGCCTTAAAAGAAGGCAAGACCATTCTGTTAGAGGGCCAGCTTGGTACTTTAAAAGATCCCGATCACGGAATTTACCCGATGGTTACATCTTCATCCACACTTGCAGCCTACGGCGCAATCGGAGCAGGATTACCACCGTATGAAATCAAACAGATCGTAACAGTTTGTAAAGCATATTCTTCAGCCGTTGGAGCCGGTGCATTTGTTTCCGAGATCTTCGGAGACGAAGCAGATGAATTAAGACGTCGTGGTGGTGACGGTGGTGAGTTTGGTGCTACAACAGGCCGTCCGCGTCGTATGGGATGGTTTGACTGTGTCGCTTCCAAATATGGATGCCGTATGCAGGGAGCCACCGATGTTGCATTTACCGTATTGGATGTACTTGGATACCTGGATGAGATCCCTGTATGTGTCGGATATGAAATTGATGGTGAAGTGACAACCGACTTCCCGGTTACCTGCAAGCTTGAAAAGGCAAAACCGGTATTAAAATCCTTACCCGGATGGAAATCAGATATCAGAGGTATCAAGAAATACGAAGATCTGCCTGAAAACTGCAGAAACTATATCGAATTTATTGAAGGTCAGATCGGATATCCGATTACCATGGTAAGTAACGGTCCCGGAAGACATGATATCATTTATCGTGAAAGTCCTTTAAAAAAATAATGTAAAAAATAATGTAAATATGCTCTTGCGGATTTATGACTTTGATGTTATGATTTCTACAAGAGCATATTTCTATTTTCTGATAGAATATTGACGATATGACACTCAAAAACAGTACGGATTATTTTTTATTGATAATTGCGTATCACAAAATATTCTAGTCTGAATTTCTGACATCAATTCTTAGATCTTATGCTTTTAAAATTCATTACAATTTTATAAAGCAGGAGATTTATGAGAAGGATGAAGAAAGACTGCAACCATAGTGATTGTTGAAATGGCGCCAGTCGGTTTTACAGTCTTTGAATTGTTGTCGATTCCGGATCTGTTTTAATTGTAAAACGGGATTTGCTGTATAAATTTTCCTGCAAAAAGGAGGACGCTATATGGCAAAAAAGAAAACAACAACGTACACATGGAATTTGTTTTTCAGGAGATTACGGGAAAATATTTTTCGTCCAAAAAGACAGATGAAAGATATTGTGTTTCGACTGGTATTTGGAAATGACAGACAGGCACTTTTGCAGCTATACAATGCTTTACACGGAACTGCATATACTGATCCGGATGAACTACAGATTGTGACACTTGATAATGCAATTTATATTTCGAGGAAAAATGATCTGGCATTTTTACTTGCCGGGACAATCAATATGTATGAACATCAATCCACATTTAATCCCAATATGCCGGTAAGATTTTTGATTTATCTTGCCAAGGAATATCAGATGCTTGTGGAAAGTGCTGATAAGAGCTTGTATGGAAGTGAACAGATCATGCTTCCGACACCACAATGTATAGTTTTTTACAATGGGACGAAGGATATACCGGATGAATGTGAGCTGCGTCTGTCTTCCGCATTCAGCAATCAAGAGATTGAGCCGTCTGTGGGGGTTGTGGTAAAAGTGATTAATATCAACAATGGTCACAACCAATATCTGATGCAAGGTTGTAAATTGCTTTCGCAATATGCAAGGTTTGTAGAAATTACAAGGGAATATGCGAAGCTATATGACAATCGTGAAGAAGCCATGAATGCCGCGATTGACTATTGTATCGGGCATGGAATATTGGAGGATATTTTGAGAAAGCATAGAAGTCAGGTATTAGGTTCCCTGTTGGAAGATTTTGATGAAAAGAAATATGAGAGAACCATCCGGGAAGAGGCCAGAGAACAAGAAAAATACCGTTTACTTGTCAAGCTGGTCAAAGACGGAAAGTTGTCGGTGCAGGATGCTGCCGATGAGGCTGACATATCTGTCCCGGACTTCAAAGAAAAGTTCCTGACTTGATCATTTTATGAGATTTCATATCAGTTATCTTTCTGTACTATACTTTTTGATTCCTACATAGTATCCATATCGTCCGATGTATCTGCGTCGTGTCCTTTTTCCACATCCCCATCTTCAGTCATTCCGGCTGTAAAATCATAATCCACCGAAGCAATCGTATGCTTTTTGGTAAGTAGTCCGTACATCCAGATATACACCCAGATCAAAATCGGAACGCAGATCGTAGCAATCAGACTGGAGCGGAGCAAAATCCCTTTTCCGTCAAAATTAAAAATTGCGAAAATCAAAGTTAAAATATAAAGCATGACCAGAGCAATGATTCCGATCCATGCGGCTATACGCTGTCCTTTTGAATGCATATCCAAAACTCCTTTTTCTTGTAATTTATCATATATCTGACTATAATAAAAGAGATATTGGGGCAAAAAGATATTGAGCTCCTGTTTTTATTCAAAATATTCAGTATAGAAGGGAACTTGCATGATGAAGGATGCAAATTTGTCATATGTTTTACGGACAGGTACCATGTTAAAGGACCGATACCGGATCGATGAGGTGCTTGGGGCAAACGGTATGACGATCACATATCTTGCTTATGATATTTTTCGGGAACAACGCATTGTGATAAAAGAGCTTTTTCCCAATTCCATTGTGGAGAGGAACCCGGACGACGGACTTTCCGTTTCCTGCGTGCAGTATAGCAATGAGGCAGACTTTTTTACCATGAAATCACATATGATCAAAAAGGCCAAGACTTTGATTTCCCTGTATCCATTGGAAGGGATTGCCAATATGATCAATGTATTTGAGGAAAATCAGACCGTATATCTGGTCAGTGAGTATGCAGAAGGTGTCTCGCCTCTTGAGTTTATGCAAAAGATCCATTCGCATCCGATGCAGTTAAAAGAGATCCTACGGCTGTTAAAGCCGGTTATGAATGCGCTGGATATCCTGCATGCTAAAGGGATTGTGCATGGACGTATCAATCCGGCGATGATCCGTACCAGGGATAAAAAAGTGGTGCTGGTCAGCTTTGGGGATCCCATAGAGGATGCCATGATGCCTGTTTTGGAGCAGGCTGCGGCGCGTGTGCCGGAATATGCTGCGGTTGAACAGTATATGGAGGGAGAAAGTCTTTGTGCTGCAACCGATGTGTATGCTGTTGCGGCCATTATTTACGAAGCGGTTACCCGCATCAAGGTAGCCCCATTCTATGAAAGAATTGGTCAGGGCGAAGAAGAGCATGCAGATCCGGTCCGGCCATTAAAAGATTTCAATATCGGTATCATGGCTTACCAGAGTGATGCCATTATGAAGGCTCTGAGTATTTATCCCAAGGATCGTATTTCTTCTTTTGAAGAGCTTCTTTCTCTTTTGTCAGAGGATGAGTTTAAAGAGCCGGCCAAGATTGTCATGCACAAAAAACCTGCATATTTCGCAGAAAAGTACAAATACATCCGTACAGTCCGTACCGTTTTGGTGGTGGGAATTATTTTCCTGATCCTGTTTTTCGGACCTAAGCTGTACCGTTATCTGAGTGCCGGTGATGCCGGGCGTTTTTACCGTAAACTGGACGAAGCCAATATATATGAACAGTGCCGTATGGTGGTGGAATTGTCCGATGGTAAGAGGGAAGCCTATGCTAACGATTACAATCTGATGGAGGAGCCGGAGCTGTCTGACAATGATTTTAAACCGGACTGGCAGATCCACTATTATGATAAGGTAACCAAAAGGTTTGTGACAAATGAACAGATTAATCTGGATGCCGATGTTGTCCGTTATATCCGTCTGGACTATCGGAGAAATGACACCGCCATTCTGATGTTTGTTGATAAAAATGAGACAAGGCAGGTTATCGTTGATCTCAAGCCGGATATTTTTGGCGTATACAGTGTGGAAGAGAGTATTACGGATGCAAACGGGAATACGACCTATCAGGCTTATAAGGCTGAGTGGTAGGAAATGTTAATGCAAAATGTTAAAGATTTATTACTTGCAAGAACAGAAATTTTTTTATATACTATTTCAAATGGCGTTTGTATTTCGCCAAAGCTAGAAGATGAAAAATATGCAAAAGGAGTACTGAAATGGCATTATTAGATCAGTGGAGAGACGTGGCTTATGATGAGTCAGCAAATAAAGGAGATTTACAGAGATTTTGGGGTGATTACTTCAAAAAGGAGCAGGCAATTTACAAAGAACTGTTAGCAGCTCCCGATACCGAGGTTAAGGGCACTGTCAAGGAATTGGCAGACAAATATGGTGTGACAGTTATGGAAATGACAGGATTTCTGGATGGTATTCAGGAATCGCTGGTTAATCCCAATCCAATCGAAGAGATGGAAGAGGATACTGAGGTATCTTTAAAATTTGACAAAGAGCTTCTTTACAAAAACATGGTAGCTGCTGATGCTGAGTGGTTATATGGTCTGGAAGAATGGAAAGAAATCTTTGACGAAGATAAATTAAAAGAGCTTTACAAAGAGCAGAAGAGCTCACAGACAGTTGTCAATGCTCCCAAAATTTATCCCAACGACCCCTGCCCGTGCGGTAGCGGTAAAAAATACAAAAAATGTTGTGGAAAAAATAAATAAATTCTTTACTTTTTCAACAACTGCGCATACAATATATACAGTTTAGATATGTTATATACAGCCAATACGTTGACGAGAAGAGTAGGATGCGGCAATGCAACAGAGAAGGGTACGGCTGCTGAGAGTACCTGTGCAGGAAACATTTGAAAACTACCTCTGAGTGACCCCAATCCGGTCCGGTGATACCGTTATCATCATAAAGAGTGGCCTGGTTTATCGCTATCCGTTTTGGAGGCGTACAGACAAACAGGGTGGAACCGCGTATATTACGTCCCTTACATTGTATTTTGCAGTGTGAGGGACTTTTTTATTAAGTTAAGGAGGAAAAGAAAATGATTATTACATTAAAAGATGGAAGCAAAAAAGAATATGCACAGGCAATGAGCGTTTATGACATTGCAAAAGATATCAGTGACGGGCTTGCACGTGTGGCATGTGCCGGTGATGTCGATGACGAAATCGTTGATTTAAGAACGGTACTGGATAAAGACTGTACTTTAAATATTGTGACAGCCAAGGATCCCGCAGGTCTCAGGGTTGTGCGTCATACAGCATCCCATGTTATGGCGGAGGCTGTACAGAGATTGTTCCCCAATGCAAAAATTGCAATCGGACCTGCCATTGACGAAGGATTTTATTATGATTTTGACTCAGATCCTTTTTCAAGAGAAGATCTGGACAAAATTGAAAAGGAAATGAAAAAGATCATCAAGGAAGGACATAAGCTGGAACGCTTTACACTTCCCAGAGAAGAAGCCATCAAATTCATGGAAGAAAAAGGCGAGCCTTACAAGGTAGAACTTATCAAGGATCTTCCCGAAGATGCGGAAATTTCTTTCTACGATCAGGGTGGCTTTGTGGATCTTTGTGCAGGACCTCATCTGATGAGCACCAAGGGCATCAAAGCATACAAGCTGATCTCATCATCCATGGCTTACTGGAGAGGTAATTCCGACAAGGCACAGCTGCAGCGTATTTATGCAACAGCCTTCAATGAAAAAGATGAATTAAATGCTTACTTAGAGCATCTGGAGGATATCAAAAAACGTGACCACAACAAGCTTGGCCGTGAAATGAAGCTTTTCACAACGGTTGATGTTATCGGTCAGGGGCTTCCTTTATTTACACCCAAGGGAACCAAGATGATCATGAAATTACAAAGATGGATAGAAGATCTGGAGGATAAGGAATGGGGCTATGTCCGCACCCGTACACCGCTGATGGCGAAATCTGATCTTTACAAGATTTCCGGTCACTGGGATCATTACATGGATGGCATGTTTATCTTAAATAAAGACAATGATGACAAAGAGACAATGGCTCTGCGTCCGATGACATGTCCGTTCCAGTACTATGTATATATGAATGAACAGCATTCATACAGAGATCTTCCTTATCGTATGTCAGAAACATCAACTTTGTTCCGTAATGAGGATTCCGGAGAAATGCATGGTCTTACCCGTGTCCGCCAGTTTACGATCACAGAGGCCCATATCATCATGAGACCCGATCAGGCACAGGAAGAGCTGACCAGATGTACGGAGCTTGCACATTATGTTATGACAACACTGGGAATCGCAGGAGACGTTACCTATCGTCTGTCCAAATGGGATCCCAATAACAAGAAAAAATATCTGGGTGATGATGAGTACTGGAACAGCACACAGCAGTATTTAAGAGACGTTATGGACAAAAATAACATTCCTTATACAGAGGCTGATGATGAGGCTGCTTTCTACGGACCAAAGATCGATATTCAGGCTAAAAACGTATACGGAAAAGAAGACACCATGGTAACGATCCAGCTTGACTGCGCATCTGCTGAAAACTTTGGTATGTATTATATTGATGAAAAGGGTGAAAAAGTCCGCCCTTGGATCATTCACCGTACATCCATGGGATGTTATGAAAGAACACTGGCATGGCTGATCGAGCACTATGCAGGTAAATTCCCGACATGGCTGTGTCCGGAGCAGGTACGTGTACTGCCGATTTCCGAAAAATACGCTGATTATGCAGAAAAAGTACGCAAAGAGCTTGCTGCACGTGATATTGATGTGACGGTTGACCATCGTTCTGAAAAGATCGGTTACAAGATCCGTGAAGCCAGAATGGATAAGCTCCCTTATATGCTGGTTGTCGGCGAGCAGGAAGAAAAAGACGGTATGGTATCTGTCAGAAGCCGTTTTGAAGGCAATGAAGGACAGAAAACGCTGTCAGAGTTTATGGATCAGATCTGTGAAGAAATCCGCACGAAGGCAATACGTGAGGAATTACCGGAAGACGAAAAGAAACGCTGATAAGTTACAAATGAATTTTTATATTTGAGCTGAAAGGAGTATGACTGGATGAGTGACAAAAAAGAAATGCTTGTAGTGGATGACTTGGGAGAGATCAAAAATGATGTCAATATTTTGGAAAAAGAACTTCTGAATAATCATCATATTGATCAAAACCTGTATATCGAATATGACGTAAAAAGAGGTTTACGTGATTCAGCCGGAAAAGGTGTTCTGACAGGTCTTACGGAAATTTCCGATGTCTGTGCCTATGATCTGGTAAACGGCCGTACGATTCCTGCGGAAGGAAGCCTGTATTATCAGGGTGTCAATGTCGTGGATCTGGTTGCCGGACTGAAGGGCAGACGCTTTGGCTTTGAGGAAGCCTCTTATCTTCTGATGTTTGGAAAGCTTCCGACTAAGGAACAGCTGGAACGCTACATCAAGGTCTCTGAAGAATTTCAGACATTGAGCGGACGGTTTGTACGCGACGTGGTCATGAAGGCGTCCAACGCCAATATCATGAATGCCATGCAAAGATGTGTGCTGACATTGTATACCTATGATGATCTGCCCGATGATATTTCTTCGCAAAATGTGTTGAGACAGTCTCTGGAGCTGATCAATAAGCTTCCTCTGATCGCGGTATACTCTTATCATTCCTATATGCACTTTAGGAAGGATGCGACCTTGATGATACGCAATCCCAAGCATGGACTGTCACTTGCGGAAAATATTCTTTTAATGCTGCGTGACGACGGACAATATACGGAGCTTGAGGCAAAGGTGCTGGATATTGCACTGGTACTGCATGCAGAGCATGGAGGCGGTAATAACTCTACATTTACAACCCATGTTGTTACTTCATCAGGAACCGATACATATTCCTCTATGGCAGCATCTATCGGCTCATTAAAGGGACCCCGTCATGGTGGAGCCAATTTAAAAGTTCAAAATATGTTTGCTGATATCAAAGCACACATTAAAGACTGGTCCAATGAAGAAGAAATTGAGGAATATCTGATTAAGATTTTGGATAAAGAGGCATTCGACCATACCGGACTGATCTATGGTATGGGGCATGCAGTATATACTTTGTCAGATCCCCGAGAGATTATTTTAAAGGATTTTGCCAAGAAGCTGGCACAGGAAAAAGGCATGATGGAAGAGTTTTCTTTGTATGAGAACGTGGAAAACATTGCGGGCCGGCTGATTATGGAAAGAAGAAAATTATTCAAAAATGTCTGTGCCAACGTCGATTTTTACAGTGGATTTGTATATACGATGTTACGCATTCCGGAGGAATTGTTTACGCCTATTTTTGCAATCGCAAGAACTCCGGGCTGGTGTGCACACAGACTGGAGGAACTGATCAATGCAAATAAGATCATCCGTCCTGCTTATAAATATGTGGGCGAGCATATTCCGTATCAGTCCATGGATGAGAGAGCATAGTCTGACCGCAACATGACTATGAGATAAACAGAAGTAGATTAAAATCGGAGGATTTATAATAATATGAAAGCAGCAATTTTAGGATATGGAAATCTTGCAAGAGGAATTGAATCGGCTATTTTACAGGCTCCCGACATTGAGCTTACAGCTGTATTTTCAAGAAGAGATCCGGCAGGGATCAAGACCGTAACAAACGTTCCGGTATATTCTGTAAATGATATTTTAAATTATAAGGATGAAATCGATGTCCTGTTTTTATGCGGAGGAAGCGCGACTGACCTTCCCAAGCAGACACCGGAATATGCAAAATATTTCAATGTGATTGACAGCTTTGATACACATGCCAACATTCCACAGCATTTTGCTGCTGTGGATGCATCCGCAAAGGAAGCCGGAAAGGTTGCCCTGATCTCCTGTGGATGGGATCCCGGTATGTTTTCCCTGAACCGTTTATATGCCAATGCCATTTTACCCGAGGGCAATGACTATACCTTCTGGGGAAAGGGCGTCAGCCAGGGACATTCCGATGCCGTACGCCGTATCAAGGGTGTAAAAAATGCAAAGCAGTATACCATTCCGGTAGAAAGTGCTTTGGAGCGGGTTCGTGCCTGTGAAAATCCCGAGCTCACAACAAGGGAAAAACATACAAGAGAGTGTTTTGTTGTGGCAGAGGAAGGTGCTGACTTGGCAAAAATCGAAGAAGAGATCAAGACAATGCCCAATTACTTTGCTGATTATGATACAACTGTACATTTCATCAGTGAGGAAGAATTCAACCGTGATCATTCCGAAATTCCGCACGGCGGCTTCGTATTCCGTACCGGTGCGACCGGATTTGAAAAGGAACATAAGCATGTGATTGAGTACAGTTTAAAGCTGGATTCCAACCCTGAATTTACCGGTTCGGTACTGACGGCCTTCGGACGTGCCGTATACCGTATGTACAGGGAGGGTATGACAGGCTGCAAGACGGTATTTGATGTAGCACCTGCATACTTAAGTCCTTTATCAGGCGAAGAGCTGAGAGCACATTTACTGTAAGACTATTTGTACTGAGAGGTATACAAAAGAATGGCTGAACATACCGGTAATATCATCGAATTAAAGCATATTACGAAGACTTATACAGATAACGGATTTACTGCGGTTTCCGACTTCAATCTTGAAGTCGGACGCGGTGAATTCGTTACTTTTTTGGGACCGTCCGGATGCGGCAAGACAACAACGCTTCGCATGATCGCAGGCTTTGAGATGCCAACCGGCGGAGAAATTTTATTGAACGGACAGGATATCACAAAGCTTCCTGCCAATAAGCGTCCCATCAACACCGTGTTTCAGAGATATGCGCTTTTTCCGCATATGAATATCTATGACAACATTGCTTTTGGATTAAAACTGAAAAAGCTTCCAAGGGATGAGATTCGGAAAAAGGTCAATCATGTCTTGGACATGGTGGATCTGGAAGGCTTTGAAAACCGCCGTGTTTCCACGCTTTCCGGAGGCCAGCAGCAGAGGATTGCCATTGCAAGGGCGTTGGTAAATGAACCGGAGATCCTGCTTTTGGACGAACCGTTAGGGGCTCTGGATTTAAAAATGCGTAAGGAAATGCAGATTGAATTAAAAAATATGCATGACCAGCTGGGGATAACATTTATTTATGTCACACATGATCAGGAAGAGGCTTTGGTCATGTCTGATAAGATCGTTGTCATGTCGGAAGGATGCACACAGCAGATCGGTACACCGGAGGATATCTACAATGAACCTAAAAATGCCTTTGTGGCCGATTTTATTGGGGACAGTAATATTTTCAAGGGCATTATGACCGGGGATAAAAAGGTACGCTTCTGTGGTGGCGAATTTGAATGTGTGGATGATGTTAAGGAAGGTACCCTGATCGATGCAGTTGTCAGACCTGAGGATGTGATCCTGACTACGCCGGATCGGGGAGTTATCGAAGGTGTTGTGACTTCTGTTATTTTTAAAGGGATTCATTATGAAATTGCCGTTGAATCCGGAAAGTACGAAATGATCATCCAGTCTACCAAGTCTGCGATCGTTGGAGACCGTGTCGGTATGATGCTGGAGCCGGATGGTATTCATATTATGATTGCAGAGGACCATACAACCTGCTTTGAAACAACTGTTAACAGTGATCTTAATCTGGCCTTCAATGATGAAGAGATTCGCTGTGACCTGACAAAGATTATTCCCGGTTCGGTTATCAGGGATGGAGAGCTCTTTGATGATGATGGAGAAAAAGTTGATCTTGATAAAATCCGCGTTATGGTTTCCATTGAGCCGGAGGATATTGAGATGAGCGATGATCTGGATGCCGGTCTGGTTGTCGGTAAGATTATCAATCTGATCTATAAAGGTGATCATTACAGTTATGTTGTCAGGACGGAGTATGGACATGATCTGATCGTAGATGATGAATATTTGTGGAATATGCATGATAAGGTCAGCCTGATCATGCCGGAAGACAAGATGCAGTTTGCACTTAAAAAATAGGAGGCTTATGATGACTTTTTCCAGAAAACAGTTGGGAATTCCATATGCATTGTTTCTGATCCTGTTCGTGGTTGCGCCTCTGCTTGTCATTGTTTACTATGCATTTACAAATGGATCCGGACAGTTTACAATTGCTAACCTGACTAATTTTTTTGCTAATCCCAATACATTGGGAACCTTGTGCTATAGCTTTGTGCTGGCATTTACGACAACCTGTGTCTGCCTCCTGATCGCATATCCGGTGGCTTATATTCTGGCGCGGAGTGAATGGAAGGCAAAAAGCATTATCCTGCTGATTTTTATCACGCCCATGTGGGTCAATTTTACACTGCGTATTACAGCTTTAAAGGAAATACTTACCCTTGTGGAAAAAAATCTGGCATACTTCCCGTTTTTCAATTCGGTGATCGGTATGACCTATGATTTCCTTCCTTTTATGATTCTGCCTTTGTATACGACCCTTACCAGGCTGGATCACAGCCTGATCGAGGCTGCGGGTGATCTGGGAGCTGACGCTGTCCAGTCCTTTTTGCGTGTGACCCTGCCTTTGTCCGTTCCCGGAATTGTCAGCGGTATTTCCATGGTGTTTTTACCTGCCATGACCAACTATGTTGTGCTGGATATGTTGTACAACAGTACTTACATCATGGGAAGTCTGATCGGAAGCTATTTCTCATCCGACGACTGGCACAATGGTTCAATGATTGCGCTGGTACTGCTTTTGATCATTTGCATTTTCACATTTTTTGGAAGCAGTGCGGATGACGAGGCAAATGCAAGAGGAGGTGCCGTTTTATGAAAAAGAAAGTCGGTGCCCGGGTTTTTATCAGCCTGATGCTTCTGATCATGTATGCGCCGATCCTGATCCTTTCCGTATACAGTTTTACGAGTTCCACCAATATTGGTGTGATCCGGGAATTTTCCCTGGACAATTACATAAAATTATTTACGACGCCGGAGCTTGCGGATATGATAGGCGGTTCTCTGCTTTTAGCTTTGGTAAGCTCTGTTCTGGCAACTGTTTTTGGGACTGTTGGTGCGATCGGATTTTTTTATTCCAAAAAGAGGACACAGTCTGTTTTTTCGGCTGTCAATCAGATTCCGGTTGTTAATGCTGACGTTGTAACCGGTTTTTCCGTTTGCATTCTTCTGGTTATTGTTTTTGGCATGAGCAAGGATACCTATGTGCCGCTTGTGATCGGGCATACCGTTTTAAGTGCTCCGTTTGTATATTTATCTGTTTTGCCTAAATTAAAGCAGATGGATCCCAGCCTGTATGAGGCTGCGCTTGATCTTGGTGCAAAGCCCGGATATGCCTTGAGAAAGGTTATCCTGCCAGAAATTGCATCCGGAATTGTCTCCGGTTTTGCTTTGGCGGTTACCTTATCTTTGGATGATTATTTTATTGCAACCTATACAAAACCGGCAACCTTTGATACCATCAGCACCTATGTTGTCAATGCAACAAAGGGTTCACAGACAGAGATCAAGACGGCTCTCTGGGCATTGTCTACGATCATTTTTGTTCTGGTATTGTTGTTTGCCATTGTGATGAATCTGGTTTCCGGACGTGGGGCAGGGGAAGAGGCAGGTGAGCGTACGGCATGAAAAAATCTGAAAGAAATGTTTCAAAAAGATCTTTAACTGTAAAAATAGCCGGTATTTCCCTGTCTGTTATGCTTGCCGGAATAAGCTCTTATTGTACCGGACTTTACGATGTTGCAGCCAAAGATGACGATGTTGTGACATTGCGTGTCTGCAACTGGGAAGAATATATAGATGAAGGCGGATGGGATGATGATGAGACGATCGAACTTCCGGAGGGAGATATCATTGGCGTAAATCCGTTGTACAAGGATTTTGAGCAATGGTATTATGATACCTATCACCGGAAGGTGAAGGTGGAATACAGTTGCTTCGGTACCAATGAGGAGCTTTACAATATGCTGTCGCTGGGAAATGAATATGATATTGTATGTCCTTCGGAATATATGATCATGAAGCTGATGGCCGAGAATCAGCTGGTTCCGTTTTCCGATGCTTTTTTTGATGAAAGCATAGATGAAAATTACTATATAAAGGGCGTATCACCTTTTATCAGAAATACATTTGAGACCAATGAGATCAACGGTGAAGCATGGAGTAAATACGCAGCAGGATATATGTGGGGTGTTACCGGTATTGTATACAATCCACAGATAGTAAGCAGGGAGGATGCTTCTACCTGGAATATTCTGACCAATGATAAATATTTCCGCCGTGTTACGATCAAGGATAATGTCAGGGACGCATATTTTGCTGCAGTCGGTGCTATAAAAGAAGATCTGCTGACCTCGGATTCCTTTATCAATGATCCTGATTACAGCCGGAGACTGGTAGAGGAAATGAATGACCTGTCGCCGGAAACCCTGGAGAAAGCGCTTGAGTACCTTCAGAAATCCCGTGATAATGTCTATTCCTTTGAGACAGACAGTGGTAAAGCAGACATGATGTCCGGAAGAGTGGTAGCCGGATACCAGTGGTCCGGGGATGCCGTCTATACCATGGATCAGGCTGAAGAGGATGATTTTTACCTGAATTTTGCTGTGCCAAAGGAAAGCACCAATCTGTATTTTGACGGCTGGGTCATGCTCAAAAAAGGCATACGGGATGATGCCGAAAAACAGCAGGCTGCCGAGGCATTTATCAACTTTATTTCCAGACCGGACAATGCTGTCAGGAACATGTATTACATTGGATATACCTCTGTTATTTCCGGAGGAGATGACAATACAGTGTTTGATTATCTGGATTATAATTATGGCGTGGACGAAGATGTGGATCTGTCCGAAGATGTGGATCCATCCGAAACTGTGGAAAATACGGGTAAGGTTGATACACTGGAAACAGTAGAGGGGATTGACGCAGATGATGAATCAGATGATGAATTAGATGCGAAAAATATGATGGAATATCCGCTCGGATATTTCTTTTCCGGGGATGCGGATGATCCTGACTATGTGTTGATCACTGACCGAGAGCAGGCAGAAAGACAGCTGGGTGCTCAGTATCCGTCTGATGATGTGATGAACCGTAGTGCCATCATGAGGTATTTTGATACCGAAGAAAATGCGGCAGTCAATCGGATGTGGATTGAGGTGCGCTGCTACAATATCAAGAATGTTCCTGTCTATATCTGGATTGTGACTGCATTGGCTGTTGTTGCTGCCATTGCGGTTTTGATCCGGGGAAAGATTGTGGAACGTAGTATGAAGAAAAAATAAGATATGTTGATTTACGAGGGCATCTTATTGATGTGGTGTTTATGATGATATCCTGATGATGATATTGTTGCGTTTTTGATGCGATTACTGCTGTTTTGGATTTCTTACTGCGGTTGCTGTTGTTGTGGATTTCTTACTGCGGTTGTTGTTGGTGTGGATTTCTCGATGTAGTTACTGGTGTTGTAGTTTTTTGCTGTGGTTGCTGTTGTAGTGACATTCTTGATGCTGTAATGAGACGTAGTGAGAAATAGAACATTATAATGTTGTAATGATACCCCCTTTTGCTAGATGAAAGTCTGGTGGAAGGGGTGTTTTAGTAGTATGGGGTAATTTATTTTATGTTGAAGTTGAAAATGGGGAAGTGGGGATAAAGCTAGGATGAGGACCGATGGGCAGGGCAAATAGAGAGAAAAATGAAAATAAAACCCTGAGATAATCAGAAGAGCGGGCAAAAAGCAAGAAAAGTGAAATAAAAACCCTTAGAAAGACAGAAGAGCGGGCAAAAAGCAAGAAAAGTGGAATAAAAACCCTTAGAAAGACAGAAGAGCGGGCAAAAAGCAAGAAAAGATGAAATAAAACCCAACGGAAGACAGAAGAGTGGGCAAAAAGCAAGAAAAGATGAAATAAAACCCAACGGAAGACAGAGGTAGCGGGCAAAAAGCAAGAAAAGATGAAATAAAACCCAACGGAAGACAGAGGTAACGGGCAAAAAGCAGGAAAAGATGAAATAAAACCCAACGGAAGACAGAAGAGCGGGCAAAAAGCAAGAAAAGATGAAATAAAACCCAACAGAAGACAGAGGTAGCGGGCAAAAAGCAAGAAAAGATGAAATAAAGCCCAGCAAAAGATAGAAGTGTAGGGCAAATAGTAAGAAAAATGAGAATAAAGCCCATGGGAGGTAGAAGAACTGGGAAAATAAGCAGGGAAACAACAATTTTACATCCATTTTACAGAATAAAAATATGACATTTATATATCACTGCTACAATATTAATAATATTTGAAAAACAATACCGGTCCATGAAAATGATTTCTCGCGACTGTGTTTTCACAGCTATGAAAAAGCTGTAAATTGAAAATGATGATGTTTAATCTTATAAATCTTTAAACTTATAAATTTCTAAGCTTGCAAAGTAACAAAAATGAGAATGAAGAAAAAAGTTTTTCAGACGGAAAAGCTAAACGAAATCCGACAACAGCAGAAAAGAAGCTTCCTTATTTTCCCGGCAATTATGGTCGTACTGTTGATATGGGGCGGACCGGCAAACATTGCGCAGTTAAATAAGGATAACTTTGTGACCGGCATGATCTGTATTATGTTCCTGCTCATTTTTTGCTCAGCCATGCTGGGGATTATTCCTTTTTATATGATATATGTCAGACTGCAGGGTCAGAAAAAACAGGTAATGGAAAACAGTTCGTTTATCACGATGGATAATCTGGATTATTACCGAGATAAGCTTGAAGAGGTTTCGCCCGGTGCCATCAGTATGCTGGAAGATCTGCGTATCGAGACAGACAAGGACATGGCGGCCTGTATCCTGCATTATGAAATGCTTGGATTGATCCGGCAGACAGAGGATGGGTATGAAAGGATAAACAGGCTGGATTTTCGGAATGCTGGATTGCAGGAAAGTGACCGGTATTTGATCGGGCATCTGCAAAAAGGCGACTGGAAGCAGGAGCAGGTTGTGTGGGCGTGGGAACAACAGACTGTTTCGGAAGTAAAAGAGGCAGGATGGATCACGGAGCGTTTTCGGAACAAAAAGGACATTGAGAAAACAACTAAAAAAGAAAGCAAGATGGTATTGCTCTGGCTTGTTACATTGATTGTTTTCTGCTTGGCAGTCTCTATGGGAATGCTGAAGGAAAGACTTCGGGATACCATGTCGCAGGAGCAGTTTGAAAAAATTCCACAGGCAGTGTTTGTGCTCGGAGATATTCAACAGGAAGTGTTGGATGGGCTGGATGGAAATCAGGCTTTTGGAGCATTTAGTAAGCAGATGCTTACCGGTCCGGATTATTTGTGGAGGCTGACACTTGTGGTTGTCATGGATTGCACATTTCTTCTGCTTTTTCTCTTTCCTGTCTTGTATATGAAATTCGGACAGGGACGGATACGGGAGCAGTCACCGTATAAGAGAACGGAAACCGGCGAGATTTACACGGAATATATTTTTGGAATGAAAAATTTTATTCATGATTATTCCAACCTGAGTGAAGTGGAAAAGGATGCGCTGGTGTTGTGGGATGATTACCTGATTTATGCAGTTGTGTTGGAAGAAAATAAAAAGATTGTGGAAGAAATCATGAAAAGGAGAGCAGAAATATGATGTTCTGGATAATTGGAATTGTTGTTGTGGCAGGATTGATTGGAATATTTGTGGTAAAAGGTTATAATAGTCTGGTAGTAATAAAAAACCGAGTTGAAAATCAGGCAGCGCAAATTGATGTGCAGTTAAAACGGAGAGCGGATCTGATTCCTAATATTCTTGAAGTGACAAAGGGATATGCGCGTTATGAACAAGAGACATTGAAAAGCGTTACACAATTAAGGACGCAGATATTGTCGGCAGAAGATATCACAACCTCTTATCAGGCATCAGAAAAGCTTGGAAAACTGACCAGCCGGTTTTTTGCTGTCGGGGAACAGTATCCGGATTTGAAAGCCAATGCTAACTTTTTACAGTTGCAGAAGGAATTGTCGGAGACCGAGGATAAGATCAGTAAAGCAAGACAGTTTTACAATGATACCGTTACAAAATACAATGATGCCATTATGGTTTTTCCTAATTCCATTCTAGCCGGGATGTTTGGTTTTTGCCGGATCGCGCTTTTAGAAGCACAGGAATCAGAAAAAGAAGTAATAAAAATAAAAGTATAAAAAAACGTAATGTGCCAATAATAAAAAAGTATCAATAACATATTTAAAGGAGGCTTTTTTATGGCACAATTAACATGTGGTGTTATTACTTGCGGATACAATAAGGAGAGAAGCTGCTGTAAAGGCGATATCATGGTGGGTGGCGCTTCTGCAGTAAAGGAAAACGAGACAAGGTGCGATTCGTTCCGCCGTGAAAACTGCGACTGCTATACCAGCGCACTCGATCATCCCTGCCAGACGATCAGCATTGACTGTGAGGCTACAAAGTGCAAATATAACTCCAATTACAAATGTCATGCGGACCGTGTGAACATTGAGGGAACCAGAGCAGTCGAATGCCGTGATACCCTTTGCGGAACCTTTGAGTGCGAAAGCTGCAAATGATCAGGTATCCGAAAGACATTTTGAAATTTTCAGAAGTATCGTAATATGCAGAATTTGATGGATTTCGGATAAATTACGGATGAATTTTGGAAATTGCCGGAAATTTTCGGAATTTCCGGAATATAATAAAAACAGTTGACATGATGTTTATGCCATGATATTATAGTTGATATGTGAAAACACGAGAAAGCAGAGTATCCACTCTCACCCTGCGGCAATTGGGCTTCAGGTGTCAGACATTTTATCCGGTAGTTTATGTTTGTCAGAGGTGGATATGTATATATCCACCTTTTTTTGTGCGGGTGGAAGTCGCGCAAACTATCGGCTGAATTCTTTATGGAGGTACAAAACCATTAACGATTTATTCATTAACGAACAGATTAGAGACAAGGAAGTACGAGTGGTTTCGGAAGACGGGGAACAGTTAGGCATCATGTCTGCAAGGGATGCTTTACAGAAAGCCGAAGAAGCAGGGCTTGATTTAGTAAAAATTGCTCCGAATGCAAAGCCCCCGGTTTGCAAGATTGTTGATTACAGCAAATACAAATATGAGCAGGCCAGAAGGGAAAAAGAAGCAAAGAAAAAGCAGAAGACAGTTGAGGTCAAGGAAATTCGTTTATCTCCCAATATTGATACCAATGACCTGAATACCAAAATGAACGCGGCTAAAAAATTCATTACCAAAGGAGACAAGGTTAAGATCACACTTCGTTTCCGTGGGCGTGAGATGGCACATATGAACAGCAGCAAGCATATCCTTGAGGACTTTGCGGAAGGGCTTTCTGAAATTGCGGTTGTTGAAAAGCCTGCAAAAGTAGAAGGAAGAAGCATGACGATGGTACTTGCTGAAAAACGTTAATTTGTTTTTAACTGAGTATGAAATGCAGTTAAAATAGATACAAAACCAGGAGGGAATTAAGATGCCAAAAATTAAAACAAACAGATCTGCAGCAAAACGTTTCAAAATTACAGGAACCGGAAAATTAAAAAGAAATAAAGCTTATAAACGTCACATCTTAACCAAAAAGTCAGCTAAGACTAAGAGAAATCTTAGAAAACCGGCTATGACAGATGCAACAAACGTAAAGAACATGAAAAAGATTTTACCTTACATTTAATGATTGGTTAGGAGGAAGAAAAAATGGCAAGAATTAAAGGCGGTTTAAACGCAAAAAAGAAACATAACAGAGTATTAAAGCTGGCTAAAGGATACAGAGGAGCAAGATCTAATCAGTACAGAGTTGCAAAACAGTCTGTAATGAGAGCATTAACATCTTCTTATGCAGGACGTAAGCAGAGAAAACGTCAGATGAGACAGTTATGGATCGCACGTATCAATGCAGCAGCAAGATTAAACGGCTTAAGCTACAGCAAATTTATGTACGGTTTAAAATTAGCAGAAGTTGAAATCAACAGAAAAATGCTTGCAGAAATGGCAGTAAACGATGCTGAAGGATTTAAAGCTTTAGCAGAGCTTGCAAAAGCTAAAATTGCATAATTATATGGTTATGTGAGATAATAGACGCAGTGTCGCGAGGCACTGCGTTTTTGCTTTTGTTCGGATTTGGTGTGGGGAGTTCTGGCAGATACAGGTATTTTTCCAAATGGACTGCGATGTATAAGATGTGTTAATTATTTTGCGGAAGATGTTTGATTGACGGACGCAAGCGGTGCGCATGGACATCCATGTCCGAGCGCACCTTTCGCAGCATCCTTGCTGCGAATTGCTGAAACTGGGCAAAATAATAAGTACATCTAATACATCTTTCGTCAAAATTTGGAAAAATACCTGTATCTGTCAGAACTCCATATACCATATTGGCTACGAAAGTAATAATGTTTTGTGTCCTCACGTTGGGAAGACGGACCTTAACGAAGTTCTTAATGTACTGTCAGTACACAGGAAATTTTAGATGGTATTCTGCCTACAGAATGGATTGACAGCAGTTGATTAGTTTCTCTTAATATTCTGCTCCAATTTCAGCAATTCGCGACATGGATGTCGCGAAAGGCGCATCAAGACAGGATGTCTTTTATGCGCCGTGTGCGTTCGACGGAAAGAATCTTACGCAGAATATTTAGAGAATCTTATCAACGAATGTCCCATCTGTAGGCAGGATACCATCTAAAATTTCCGTCCCCCACGAACGATAAAACCACGAACGATAAAACCACGAACGATAAAACCACGAACGATAAAACTACGAATGATAGAATTGTGATTGATAAAGTTCCCAATGATAAAACTAAAAAATAAAGTAAAAAAATCAAAAGACAAAAATTATAAAATCCCAAAATAATAAAACAAATTATAATAGAACAATCTAAGAAAGGAACCAACCATGCTGGAAAAATATCAACCTCAAAAAGTATTCCACTACTTTGAACAAATATGCCGGATACCTCATCCATCCTATCACTGTGAAGCCATCAGCAACTATCTGATGGATTTTGCCAAAGCGCATGGGCTGGAGGCCTATCAGGATCAATTTTACAACGTGATCATCATAAAAGAAGCATCAGCCGGCAAAGAAGAGCTTGAACCGATCATGATACAGGGACATATGGATATGGTCACCGTAAAGGATGACGGCATCCGGATTGATATGCAGAAAGAAGGACTGCAGCTTGCTGTAGATGGCGATTATATCTATGCCAAAGGTACCAGTCTGGGAGGCGATGACGGCATTGCCGTTGCTTACGGATTGGCGCTTTTAGATGATGATACCTTGAGCCTGCCACGTATCGAGCTGGTTGTGACAACCGAAGAAGAGGTTGGTATGGAAGGAGCAACGGGAATTGACCTGTCTGTCTGCAGAGCCAACCGTATGCTCAATCTGGATTCGGAAGATGAAGGAGAGTTTGTCGTTGCCTGTGCCGGCGGTATGCGGGTTCATGCGGACATGGAAGCAGGAGAAAAATTTTCCCTGACAGAAAATGAACTTTTATATTGCATTGAAGTCGGTGGCCTTGCCGGTGGACATTCGGGAACCGAGATCATCCGTCATAGTGCCAATGCCTGTAAGGTGATCGGCAGTGTATTACACGGCCTGTGGGCAATGGATTGTCTGTTTATGCTGATGGATTTAGAGGGTGGAACCAAGGATAATGCAATCCCGATTTATGCAAAAGCTTTGATTGCTGTATCAAAAGAGAGGAAGGATCAGATTAAAGCAAACATTGATAAGCTGCATGAGGATTTTAGAAAGCAGTATGGAGCCACAGATCCTGATGGATATATTAAATGCAGTGAAGTCGGACCTGCTGATCGGAACGATATGCAAAGCAGCTTGCAGAATACTGTACAGAATGCTGCAGAAAATACAATGCAAAACACTGTGCGGGATGCTGCAGGAAATACGATGCAAAACACGATGCAGAATGATGCAAAGAATAATTTTCAGAATATAAAAAAAGAAATCCTGCTTTTTTCAAAAGAGCGTACAAGGCAGATCATTGACTTTCTTTGCGAGGTTCCAAACGGTGTCCAAAGCATGTGCACAGAAATGCCGGAGCTTCCGCAGACCTCCCTGAATCTGGGCATTATGAAAGGTGAAGCAGACGGTATTCATTTTGATTTCTCTTTAAGAAGCAGTGTATCTGCAGAAAAGAAGGAACTCTGTGATAAAGTATGTGAAATCATAGATAAATATGAAGGAACCTATGAGCTGGGCGGTGACTATCCGGCGTGGGAATACAAAGCAGATTCTGCCTTGCGTGAACATCTGGTAAGAGTGTATGAAAAGCAGTATGGTAAACTGCCGGAGGTTTTATCCATACATGCCGGACTGGAATGCGGTATTTTAGCATCGAAAAAGCCGGGACTTGACTGTGTGTCGGTCGGACCGGATATTCTTGATATTCATACGACCAGAGAGCGGCTTAGCATATCATCTGTACAGCGAGTATGGAAATTTTTAGTGGAGGCTTTGGAAACATTATGAGTAATATTATATTGATCGGTATGCCGGGGGTCGGTAAAAGTACGGTAGGAGTTGTTTTAGCAAAAAAATTGGGTTATCAGTTTGTTGATTCGGATTTGATCATCCAGGAAAAAGAAAAAAGGCTGCTGCATGAAATTATTGAGCAGGAAGGTATTGACGGTTTCATTGAAATCGAGGATCGGATAAATACTCAGATTGATATAAAAAATACTGTTCTTGCTACCGGAGGAAGTGCCGTATATGGAGAGAAGGCAATGAAGCATTTTGCGGAGTGCGGTACGGTTGTATATCTTTCTCTTCCGTATGAAGAGCTTTGTGACAGGCTTGGAGATCTGAATGAACGTGGCGTGGTTATACAAAACGGACAGAGTTTGCTTGACCTGTATCAGGAGCGTGTTCCCTTGTATGAGAAATACAGTATGATCACTGTTGACTGTCATCATAAACAGATCCGGGAGATTGTAAATGAAATTACGAAGTGCATGGCTGATAGCGTTGCTTCGGAATGATTGTATCAATGCACACATGCCGGAACACACCTTGTATCAGAATGATCATACAGCTACTCTGCATATTTTAATAAGCGGTACAGATATATTTTCAGATAATTACCATCCGGACACAGCTTTCGTTCCGGATGCCACTGCAGCCCGAGAATTGGCAGCTCTGTATGGATAAAACCTTCAATTGTTCCGTCGGAAGCATGCATAAACGGATAAAGTCCGGGTGCCGTTTTCAGGATACATTGATGGTGGGCACTGTTAATGTATCCCGGAGTACAGTTATCAAAGATAGAAGTTAACATAGGATAACCTTCGAAGAGTTCGTAGTTGCAGCTATGATAATTGTCAAAGCCGTTCTGGGCCTGATGCAGCAACAGTCTGTCAGGAGACATGTTCTGCAGCAGAGTACCACCGAATGCGATGTTGATCAATTGCATACCCTTGCAGATGCCGATGACGGGCTTTTTCTTTTTTATAAAATAATCAAGATAGGAAAGCTGTACAAGATCAAGCTTTTCATCGATATTATGACTTCCTTTATTTTCTTCATGAAGATAATAAGGAGAGATATCGCCACCGCCCGGCAAAATCAGGGCATCTGCAAAAGAAAGAAGCGGAAGTGCAGATGACTGATCAGGGATTGCGTCATTTAGCAATTCCAAAGTGTCTGTGACAATGGGATAATAGCCCAAAAAGCGAACTGCCTGCACATAGTTGCGGGTTTTATTTTGATGTCCGACGATCAGAATGAAGTGGATTGCCATAAAGAACCTTATTTTCACTGATTTTCATAAACTTATTTTAATATATGATGCTTATTGAAAAAAGTTGTGCTATACTTTACACAGAATGTGGGAAATATTTTTAATGACTATGTAAAAAGAGGGTATGATTATGTTACAGGAAGTATTTGAATTATTGATGAAGGTGCATGAGGGAATGCATATTGTTACCATCGGTCTTTTGGATGGGACTGCAATCCACCGTGCACATACTACAAAGGGGAGTAGTGATACCGTAGTTGAATTAAAGCTGGATAAGATGGATGTTGGCTATGTGACTTTTAGCAAGCACACATGCAACAGTTATATCAACAACCAGGGACAGATTACCACCCAGACAAATTTTAACAGCATCTTGGCTATTCCTTACAGCAATATTTCGTATGTTGAATTTTCATATGATGAAGAATAAGAGATTACAGGATATTTATTTTATGATCGGGAGAGCTGCATGACTGTTTCAGATTATATAGCGATCAAAAAACAACAGCATACAACCATGTGCGCAGCAATTTTATATCCGGATGGAGAAATAGAAGCATGTGCTTCCAGTCATTTAAAAACAATGATTGACCATTTGGGAAACGAAATCTGGAATCAGATTCCCAAGGATGAATCTCCATTGTTCTGGCTGACCGGTTATATGGGGGTTGTTTTAATTGATTATGAAAATCAGGTATATAGCGAAGCGCTTAGTGATGAGCAAAGAGAGGCTTTGCAGCAGATGTATCTTTCAGAGGTGCTCATAAAGCACCCCTGTGTGATTCATTTTGGAAATCGTGCACTTGGTATTTGCAAAAGTGAACAATAAAGATCAGGCTTCAGGTTCTGCAGCTTCTGTGGTTATGGAATCGTCAGGTGTTGAAGTATCGGTTGTATTTTCCGGGGGATTTTCCTGTGTGGATGAGTCCTCCGGATTATTTGTATCTGTGGTCGGTTCGGTGTTATCGGCAGCATTATCTGCAGGTGCCGGCTCTTTGGTAACCCAACGATAGAAAAATGCGTGGTTGCCGATCATGTTGTATTCGGCAATGTTGTAATAGTCAGCATAATATTTTGTCATGAAAAACAGATAGTCGCCCACGCTTGCTCCGTTTAAAACCTCTTGTGCAGCCTGTATACAGGTACTGTTCGGACCCTTGGCAATGATGAGTTCGACCTTGCCGGAGCGGTATGAAGCAAACTGGTTGGTCTGCGTGATGACGCCAACGATGCTGTTGGGGAAAACAGAGCTTTTGACGCGGTTCATAATAACGGTACCTACGGCTAACTTTCCGGTGTAGGATTCGCCATCTGCCTCGGCCTGTATGGTTGCGGCGAGCCATTCCAGCTCGGAAGCAGAAGCAGTATAGGAACCCGAAAAATCTTCCTTTTGTCCCTTTGCGGCCATTTCAGCCTGTTGTTTGGCAATTTTCTGTGCCAGCTCGGCCTGAGCCGCAGCCTGAGCGGCCTGCAGTCCGGACATTTTTTTATCCAAAAGCTTGATCTGATTATCGTAGTCTTTCAGTTTTTCATTTTCGCTGGCAAGCTCGTCGTTGGTATCGGACAGCTCTCCCTGCACCTTTTGTGTCAGATCTGCGAGCTCTGACTGCTTCTGATCCAGCTCGTTTTGGTAGGAGTCAAGCTCTGTCTGTTTTTCTTCAAGCTTTTGTGCCTTTTCAGAGATCCTGCTCTGGATATTCTGATAGGAAGTGATCAGATCCTGTTCATATTGTAAAAACGCTGTGACATATTGCGCCTTTGTCAGGAAATCCTTGATGGATGAGCTGTTGTACAAAAGCATGATCAATGAATCACGGCTGCCATTTTCATAAGAAGCCTGCAGACATTTTTTCAGATTCTCATAGATGAGCTTTTCATCTGCCTGAGCCTGTATCAGTTCATTGTTGAGGGAAACTATGGATTGGGAAGTTTCCTGCAGGGAACTTTGTACATCCGAGATTTCTCCGTTGATGGAATTCATCATGGAGGCATAGTTCTGATACATCTTCTGCAGATCCTTTGACTGTCCGGCAAGCTCATCCACATTGTCCTTGGAGGCCTCCTTTTGCTCTGACAGTTTTTTTAATGCATCCTGAGTTTCTTTCTGCTGTATTTCCAGATCGGAGATAGTGGCTTCAATCTCGGTTGCCTGAACGGTCATCGGAGAGAAGGTTGAAAAAAGTATTCCGGATAAAAGTATAATTGAAAAAACAATATTTAATTTCCTTTTTTTATTGATACGATTAAATGGAATCATATGCGTCTCCTTTGCTTTATTTTAAGCTTATATAGGGAATTTTGTCAAATTATGTTTACTTGTTATGTCGACCTGATCTGTCAGCTCGGGATCAATGGCATGTCTGGCTGCAGAGAAAGGTCGGAAATTCCATGATAAAGCATTGAAAAGACCGAAAAAGTGTGAGAAAGTACTGTAGTGGATACATATCATACGGATAATGATACAAAGGAGTTTTCAAGACACATGAATAAGGAAGAGCGTAAAAAGGAAAAAGAAGAACTGCATGAAGAGCTGTTGGCGGGAAAAACGGAAATCCGTAAGGCGCTGTCGGAAACCATGGATCCAAATGGGGACAAAAAGATTTCATTAAAGGAGATTTTTCATGAAATGTTTTCCATCAGGAAGGACGTTGCAACGCGTGAACAGATCCGGGAAAGTCTCATTGGTGGAGGAAGAGTGACAGGAACCAATATGTGTCTTCTGGTACTGGCTATCCTGATCGCTTCCATTGGACTAAACGTCAATTCCACGGCTGTCATCATCGGTGCCATGCTGATTTCACCATTGATGGGAACCATACATGCTTTTGCATATGGCACAGCCACCTCCGATTCTGCGCTGAGTGTGCGTTCTGTACTTGGATTTGCCATGCAGGTTCTGATCAGTCTTTGTGCATCGACGCTTTATTTTACGATATCGCCGCTTTCTGATGCCACGTCAGAGCTTTTAGCAAGGACGCAGCCGACCATTTGGGATGTATTGATCGCAATATGCGGTGGTGTGGCGGGAATTATCGGTGTGACCAGAAAAGAAAAATCCAATGTTATTCCGGGTGTGGCAATCGCAACCGCACTTATGCCGCCTCTTTGCACCTGCGGTTACAGTATTGCGAATAGACAATGGAAGATGCTTTTGGGAGCGGGATATCTGTTTGCTGCCAATACTTATTTTATATATCTGTCAGCCGTGATCATTTTGATCATCCTGGGTGTGCCAAAGGTAAAAGAAGTGGATGCTAAGCGGGCAAAGAGGATGAAACGTTTATTGATCCGAAATTCCATTATCATGATCATTCCGAGTGTTCTTGTTGCGTATCTCATGGTACATGATGCTTCAAAAGATGAAAACACGTTGACGGGATTTGATACGACGGTTTCCGTCAAGGCATTGTCAGATGAGTTGAATGTCCTTTGTCCGGAAATTGCTTCTGTGTCTGTAGGACAGTTGGATGAACTGGATAAAAACGGAGAGCCGGTACAGAAAAAGGTGATTTTACTGCGAACGGATGCTGATGTCGAATCTTCCGATTTTCAGGAACACTTTGCAATTATAAAAAAATGGCTGGAAGTAAAATATGAAGGCTATGAAATAAAATTGGAAAGTGCAAATTGATCGATATAAAAATAAATTAGTTGATGCTAATTCAGACTAATGACAGATATAGACTGGCTGATATCAAACTGGAATTATTACAGCAATGAATTGACCAATACAAAACATAATGAGGTAAAAAAATGGACAGAAATCTTACGACTCTGTGCTATATAGAAAAGGATGACCGCTATCTGATGCTTCACAGGGTAAAAAAAGAACATGATATCAATAAGGATAAATGGATTGGGATTGGCGGACATCTGGAAGAGGATGAGACACCGGAGGAGTGCCTGTTAAGAGAGGTCAGGGAAGAGACCGGACTGACATTGACAGACTGGGAGTTTCGCGGAATTATCACGTTTATGTCCGATCAGTTTCATACGGAGTATATGTTTTTGTATACATCCCGTTCATTTTGTGGCGAGCTTGCAGATTGTGATGAAGGTGTGCTAGAATGGGTGGACAAAAAGGCGGTATATCAGCTGCCAATCTGGAAAGGAGATAAGATATTTTTCAAACTGTTGGATACATCTTCAGACTTTTTTTCTTTGAAACTAAGGTATGAGGGAGAAGAGTTAGCAGAGGCTATCCTAAACGGAAAGGAAGATATGTTAAGCATTGTATCATGATAAGAAAGATGCATACGGACGAATTTGACCGGATATTTTCTATTATGGAAAACAGCTTCCCATCAGATGAGTACCGGACTTATGAGGAGCAGAAAAAGCTGCTTTTAAATAAGAAATACGACATATATACATTTATTATAAAAGAAAGAATACAGGGATTCATTTCGGTCTGGAAGTTCGATGATTTTTTGTATATAGAGCATCTGGCGGTAGATGCAGACTGCCGCAATCACGGAGCAGGAGCGAAGCTGCTTGATGAGATGAAAAATCTGTTTCCGGGAAGAATCTGCCTGGAGGTGGAGCTGCCGGTCACGGAGATGGCTAAGCGCAGGATCGGATTTTATAAACGAAACGGTTTTAGCGTCAATGATTATCCATATATGCAGCCAGCCTATTCTAAAGAAAAAAATCCGATAGAGTTAAGGATCGTTTCCTCACAGGGACTGCTTTCCGGAGAGGAGTTTGTCGATGTCCGGGATGCGCTTTACAGAGAGGTGTATCATAAATACGAGTAGATTGTAGTATGCGAATAACCTTATGGATGATATGGAAATACTGTAAATATCAGAGTTGATAGAATATGGAGAAAAAGAAAATGAGTGATATTATGAAAAACATCAACAAAGCAGAGGTTTTAAAATTAAAAGAAGAGGTTGCTTATGGTGAAGGACAGGTAGTCAGCAAGACTCTGGTACAGAATGCAGCAGTTAGTGTTACCTTATTTGCTTTCTGGAAGGGTGAGGAAATCAGCACCCATGAATCCGGCGGAGATGCTTTTGTGACCTGTCTGGATGGAACTGGAGAAGTGACCATCGATGGTGTGGATTATACACTTACTGAAGGTGATTCCATTGTAATGCCGGCCAAGCATCCCCATGCTGTCAGAGGCAAGGCCAACTTCAAAATGCTGCTGGTTGTTGTGTTCTAACCGGATGCAGATTTTATAACTGCAGACTAAAATTCCATGGAGGTGAGCGGCAGCTGGACACAAAGTGAGATATCACTGGTCTCAAAGTATTCAGCTAACTGCAGCAATTCCTTTTGGGACTTTACGCATACAGATGATAGATCCCGGACATTTTTATTCAGAGGGGCAAAAAAGTTGTCCCAGTGAATTGGAATAACAATGTCCGGTTTTACTTTTTCTACGGTTTCTTTAAAAAAAGTCTGCCTGGTCTGCGGGTTGGCAGAGGACATGCCGCCAATCGCCAGATACAGGATATCGGCATGAACGTTATCCAGCTGGTGCTCAATGTAATTGAAGCTCGGCCGGATCAAATAGGTTTTGCCTTGATTCTCAACGATAAAATCATAGGATCCACCTTCTTTAAAGCTGCGTCTGCGCGCAGGCTGGACCAAAGGCTTATCAATCGTTTTACCCAGATCATTGTTGTAAAAGTGTGCCTTGGAATGACAGGACGGAAGCACTGTGATCGTAAAATTACCAATTGTGAATTTCTGAAAAGGATGATACAGGTTTAATTTTTCTTCCGGTACATTTCCACCGCGCAAAACATTGAGGGCAGATTCGGAACCATAGGCGTCGGCACCGCATACCTTTGCAAAATAAGATGCGTCCAGAATGTGGTCATAGTGCGAGTGGGAAATAAAAATGGCACGCAACCGGTCGATGTGATGAAGCTTTATGATATGATTTACCAGTGCTTCGTTGGTTTTGAGCCGGTGTAAAAAGGCCTTGTTGATAGACGGTCTTGTAACATGTGCGTCAAATAAAATCTGATCCTTCCCGTCATCAAATAACAGTACGGTTGTGCCAAGATAGGTTACTTTCATGAGTATCGCTCCTTTACTGTTATTTTAGCATTGTACCGTTGTTTTGACAAATTGAGCTTGGAATAAAAGAATTTTTTTCAATTAGAAGTATGGAAAAGAAGCTTGCCTGAAAAGAGACTTGCAAATATGGTGACTTAATGTAAAAATAGAGATTGGTATTCAATTACAGGATGAAATTTTATGATGACTGTCTGCACAGATCAGGGCAGTCAGAGAAAAGAGAGGACTTTATGTTAAAACAATTATCTATTTATGCGGAGAATAAAAAAGGAAATCTGCAGCATATTACCAATACCCTGGCACAGGAAAACATCAATATCTGGGGATCTGTCACAAATGATAGTGCGGAGTATGGCATTATCCGTATGGTCGTATCTGACGCAGAAAAAGCCAAGGATGCTTTGGAGGCACAGGGATATTTATGCAGACTGACCAATATCATCGGTGTGGAAATGGATGATGAGGTCGGAAATCTCAATAAGCTTCTGCAGACTTTATATAGCAGTAATATTAATGTGGATTATATTTATCTGTCCTTTAACCGTGACTCCGGAAAGCCGGTTTTAGTGTTCCATGCAGATGAGGTAGCAGAGGTTGAAGATTGCATTAAAGCAAAGGGATATCGCACGGTATAAGCTGTGATCGGGCTGTGTCAATATTGCAAATTTACACTATCACAAAAACGATTATTTGAGCATCCCCTCAATTTATGAAAAAAAAGGGTTGACACATTTGCCAAAAAAAGTTAGAATAACACTTGCGTGCAGGAATGGCGGAACTGGCAGACGCGCAGGCTTCAGGTGCCTGTGGTAGCAATATCGTGAGGGTTCAAATCCCTTTTCCTGCATCTAGCAAACGCGGAAGTGTCGGAACTGGCAGACGAGCAAGACTAAGGATCTTGTGGCTATTGCAGTCGTGTGGGTTCAAGTCCCATCTTCCGCACTGAACAACTCTCAAAACCTTAATTATAAGGATTTGAGAGTTTTTTATTTTTGAAAGAGAGAAATGCTATGGATATTGAAAAGCGCCAACAAGAACTCTTTGACAAATTACGACAGGCGGATCCTTCCATTATCATGGATGGTGTTCCGGATGAGGAGCAATATATATCGGCACCATACCGGATCATGTATGTGTTAAAGGAAGTGAATGGCGGCTCCGGCTGGAGCCTGTGTGATCATCTGCAAAGTGGAGGCAGGGACCGCGAGCATGATCCTACTTGGGACAATATTGCAAGGTGGACGGAAGGTATTTTTAATCTACCGAAGGAATTGCCATGGTCAGAGCTGGAAAAAGACTGTTGGGCCAGACGCGAAAAGATGCTTCCCCAAATTTGTGCCATCAATGTGAAGAAAACATCCTGCGGCGCGTGTGAAGGACTGCTATCTGTATTATGCATTGCTTGATGCTGTGAAGGAAATATTGAATATAAAGGAAAGCACCAATGACGAAAGACGAGTGGTACAAGCAACTGTTTGAAAGACTTGATAATTCCAAGTTTCGCAGCAGTTTCCATCTGAAACAGAAAGATATAGATTATATAAATGAAAAGGGCCTGGATACGATCAGGCAGCATGCGAGTGACTTTATTGCCAAAAGAGAAGCTCCGGCATATATACCAAATGATGGAAAGCAGACACCGACAAAGGGACATCCTGTATTTATTGCTCAGCATGCAACGGCAACCTGTTGCAGAGAGTGTATTCGAAAGTGGCACAAGATGAAGCAGGGAGTAGAATTAAGTCAGGTGCAGCAGGATTATCTTGTGGATGTGATCATGACATGGATACAAAAAGAAATGGAGAAAAAATAAATAATAAATAATATGTATAGACTAAGGAACTATTAGAAAGTATTAAGAAATCTAAATTAGAATGATCTCTATATGGGATAAATCTGTTTGACATAAAGATTTCTGAATGTTAGTATGATATTAAAGAGGTGCTACCGATAGACGGTTAGCCTGATGTTTTGTAGATCAAAAAGACCGCCAGGTTTGTCAGACGTGGGCGGTCTTTTTGTGTCTATTTTTCACAATCCTCCTTAATAGATTTCCGAAAAGGATTTCTATGTAAACAGAGCTATAACTCTCTGGTGGAGGCTAACCGCCTACCGTGTAGGGTAGCACCTGACTATATTATAACAAACATACGTTTGAAAAACAAATGAAATTAGAGAAAAAATAATGCAAATATTCGTAGATGCAGACGCCTGCCCGGTAATAGATATCGTAGAGAATCTAGCAAAAAAGTATAACATCCCCACCACATTGTTGTGCGATACCAATCATGTGCTGTATTCCGACTACAGTCAGGTGGTAGTAGTAGGTGCGGGAGCAGATGCGGTGGATTATAAATTGATCAGCATCTGCCACAGAGGTGATATTGTGGTATCTCAGGATTATGGCGTTGCGGCCATGGCACTTGGGAAGGGTGCGTATGCGATCCATCAATCCGGTAAATGGTACACAGATGAAAATATTGATCAAATGCTGATGGAGAGACATCTTAACAAAAAAGCAAGACGCGGATCTCATAAAAATCATATTAAAGGACCGAGAAAGCGTACAGAGGATGATGATATCCGTTTTAAACAGTCCTTTGAAAAGCTTATTCTGATGGTCAGGTCAAGAGAAGGTGATACAAGTGGGACTTTTTAAAAAGAAGACAATCGTAAGAACATATGATAAGGAAAATACGAAACCGGTCATCAAGGCAAGTATCTGCAATGGGGAGCAGGTTGCCGGATTTAAAGATATCCATACGGGCCGGATTGAAGAGATCATGCTGATAAAAAAGCCTGCAGATCTTGAGGATTTTAAGAAAATGTATGGAATAGTCGGAGACATAGAGAAGGAATACTGATACCAAATTATTAAAGAAAAATAAAATTTAGCACTCCCTATTGACAAGTGCTAATAAAAGGACTATAACGTAGTCGTAACAAAGAAACAGTGATTTAAGATAAGCATCACGAAACGCCAACTGAATATCGACATTCCGCATACTTACCTTTTTTCAGATTTGTATTTTATGGAGGAAAAGACAAATGACTACTTTAAAAGTGCAAAAAAGAGAAATGGACAAGAAAGCAAAACAATTAAGAAAAGAAGGCTATGTAACAGGCAATCTTTTTGGAAAGGATCTGGAAGGTTCTGTTCCTTTGAAGATTGAGCGTAAAGAGGCCGAACGGATACAGAGAGAATGTCTCAAGGGTTCACAGCTTTATGTTGAACTGGATGGAAAACAATACGATGTTATGTTGAAGGAACTGGATTATGATTCCATGAAAAACCAGATACTTGAGATGGATTTCCAGACACTGGTTAAAGGTGAAAAGGTACATGCCGTTGCAGAGATTGTTCTGCACCACAAAGATCAGGTTGTGGAAGGTGTACTGGAACAGTTATTAACAGAGATCGCGTATAAAGCAGTTCCGGAGGCTTTGGTTGATAAAGTTGATGTTGATTGCAGTAAGCTTAGACTTGGAGATACATTGAAAGTTGCAGATCTTGATATTGCAAAAGATAAAGATATTGAGATCATGACACATATGGATGCACCGGTTGTCAATGTGGTTGCTCCAAAGGGTGATTTACCTGTAGAGGAAGAAACAACAGAAGAAGATAAATAAGTTACGAAAGGCTTGCTGCTTAGGGTGGTAAGCCCTTCTTTCTTTTTTAAAGATGCAAAATAGCGGATCAGAGAACATATTCCGGTAACGGCACAGATAAAAAATTAGCAGATGCATGGTAAAGAAGGTGAAAACTTATGGCAAAACGGGATTATTATGATGTACTTGGTATCAAGAAAAATGCGACTAAGCAGGAAATGAAAAGCGCATATCGGAAGCTTGCAAAAAAGTATCATCCGGATATGAACAAGGACAACCCGGCAGCAGAGCAGCTGTTCAAGGAAGTGACGGAGGCATACAATGTACTTTCCGATGATGAAAAACGGAAGCTCTATGATCAGTTCGGGCATGCCGCATTCGATGGAAGTATGGGAGAGAATCCCAACAAGTATACGGGAGGTCAGGATTCCTATTTCTGGAAAAATGCAAATGGCACCGGCAGGACAGAGTTTCATTATCAGGGTAATATGGATGATATCTTTGATGATATGTTTGGCGGCTTTTTCCATAAGGATGGTTCCGGCGGATTTAAAAACGGCGGTTTTCATCATCATGGTTTTGGCGATTCTTTTCAGGATGAAAATAATGATGCAACGAGTGACATTACGGTTTCCTTCAAGGAGGCTGCACTTGGTTGTGAAAAGATGATCCGTTTTGACGGAGCCCGGACAGAAAGATTGTCTGTTAAAATCCCTGCAGGAATCAATGAAGGTCAGTCCATCCGATTGAAAGGAAAAGGAAGGACCGGGCATAATGGGCAGGCCGGGGATCTGTTTTTGAAGGTCCATATTGCAAAGGATGACCGTTATACCAGAGAGGGACAGAATGTTTACATTACACAAAATGTTCCATATACAACAGCTATTCTGGGCGGTGAAGCCAGATTTGATACACTGTATGGACCGGTACAGTGCAAGGTGCCGGCAGGAAGTCAGTCCGGAAGTAGGCTGCGGCTCAAAAACAAAGGCATTGTTTCCATGAAAAATAAAAATGTCTATGGCGATGAATATGTAATACTTCAGATTGCTGTTCCTAAGGAAATTTCACCGCAGGAAAAAGAACTGTTACAAAAGCTGAAAGCAATGGAAGAGCATAGGACGGCCTGATGAAGAAAAAATAGAAAGGCTTTGGACTGCCTGATAAAGTTTAGGAGGAAAAAAGATGGCAAATGAAATTGCAATAAAGGATCCTGGCAAAAAACGAAAGGTGGAGCCCTATGAACACCGGATCAGATATCACGAGCTGGATGCTCAGGGAATGGTACATCCATCCAATTATATCAACTGGATGGAAAATGCCAGAATGAACCTGATGGAGCAGATCGGACTTGGTTATAAACAGATGAAGGATATGGAGATCGCGGTGCCGATGATTTCTTTTTCGGTAGAATACCGCAGTCCGATACAATTTGAGGAGGTCATTGTGGTTGACACCAAGCTGATCTCTTATGATGGATATCAGATGGAAGTGGCATACCGCATCTTTAATAAAAAGACCGGCGAAGATCATGCGGTGGCTAAAAGCAAGCATCACTTTATGAATAAATCCGGACTTCCGATTTCCTTAAAGCGCGTATATCCTGAGCTTGATACGACCTTTTTTGAAATGAAATAAAAGAATAAGATTAAAAAAATTCCAGACATGCGATTTTTATACATGTCTGGAATTTTTATATGATATAATGAGCGCAAGAGAGCCGATGTGCTAGCACAATCGGCGAACGGCGAATGTTGATTGTGATAGTTGCGAAGCAACGTAGAGCACGGGAGTGCGGATCACGATATAATGAGCGCAAGAGAGCCGATGTGCTTGCACAATTGGCGAACGGCGAATGTTGATCATGATATAATGAGCGCAAAAATTGTAAAGGGGAATACAATATGGAAGAAAGAGACCGACTTATTGAGTATCTGAATACACTGGCGTTAAGCCGGAAGCTTAGAAAAGCAATGGATACAGCAGGGTATATACGTCGCATCGTGGGCAGTGGCATTGCCTTTTTGGTGCTGGCCAGTCAGGTGGCAAAAATTTTTAGCTGGAAAATGAATGTCACGACCCGAAATATCCTGATGCTTGTATTTGGCATACTTTTACTTGTTTCGTTTTCTTATATTATCCGGGAAATGATCGGACTACGGTTTTATCAGCACAATTTAAAATATGAGGACTGGTCCTTCAATCAGTTAAGCTACGAGGAACTGCTTGAAAGGGAGAAAAAATACAGAAAAGGACTTCTGCTCTGCGATGCCTTATCTGAAGGCTTCCGTGCTGTGTTTGCCCTGCTTTTAGGCGGAGCCTTTATTGTGGGCGGCATTTATCTGGAGATAAGTCAGTTGCGTGAAGGCAATGGTTTCAACGGATATCTGATCATTTTTCCATTGATGGGATTGTGCTGCATTCTCTTTTTTATCCATCCGTTTATCTTGACATTGTCAGAGCTTAAAAATGTTGATTCCACAGGCTGGGAAGAGGCTATGGAAGGGCAGGAGGTTTCTGGCAAAAAAAGACGGATAAGCTTAAATATGGTAAAAGCGATCGCTGTCGGTCTGGTATTTGCCGCGGTCGGGTTTATGTTGATCGTGGGCAGTCTGCAGGAATTTAAAGTAAATGGTATGGGACAGACCATTGTGCTGTGCATATTTGGAGTTGTGTTTGTCGGTGTGGGCATTCTGACAAGCTGGATCTGGATAAAAGGTACGAAGGATCCGGATGCAGGGAATTGATTCTGACATTGTCGTATTTCAGGTTCAAATTTTACAATACAGGATTTTTAATGCGGATAATAATAAAAAATAAATTGAATCTGAATAAAACAAACCCAGACGGGAGGTATGATTATGTCAGAAAAATATACCGTTACCATCACACGTGAATTTGGAAGTATGGGACGTCCGATTGCCAGAAAGCTTTCCGAATTGTTAAATATTGAGTTTTATGACCGGGATATCGTGGAGGAAACAGCCAGAAAAATGGATCTGCCGCTCTCGGTTATCAGCAAGGTTGAGGAAAATCAGGGCAGTGCCTATGCAAAAATGAAATTTCCTCTTGGACGTTTTTCAAAGGACAGACAGGATGAGATATTTGAAGTCCAGTCGGAACTGATACGCAATCTCGCACAAAAGGAATCCTGCGTTATCGTTGGCCGTTGTGCAGACTATGTGTTGAGAGACTTTGACCGCTGTCTCAATATCTATATTTATGCTCCCTTTGAAAAAAGGATTGAAAACTGTGTCAAATATCTGGGAATGGATGAGGATGTTGCCATCAAGATGACCATTGAGATCGATAAGGCCAGAAAGCAGTATCACAAAAAGTATGCCAATTATTATCCGGCGGATATTAACAACAAAAATCTGATGATAGACAGCAGCTTCTTTGGTGTGGAAGGGACTGCAGATCTGATCGCCAAGATTGTGAAGGATAAGCTGATCAATCAGTGAAAAGCCGCTTGATCAAAGATAATGGAAATCAGTTAAGAATATATCAATTGGGTTAATCAGCAGTGGAATGAGGTGCGCGATTGCAGACTGTTGTAGATGCGCAGGATCTGGTGCATGGAAAATCAAATATTGACAAATGAAAATTGAAGTATTATAAATTATAGTTATAAAAAGCGAAGTTGCTATGATATGTACCCAGAATTCTGGACACATGAAAAATTGAATTAGGTGCACATGGATGCCTCTCTGAATTTTGTAGGAGGCATCCATTTTGTTTTCTCTTGGATTCTTTCGTTGTTGTAGTAATTTATGTAGCTGTCAACAGCCTTGGCAAATGTTTCAAAAGAGGAATACTCTTTTTCATGCCCGTAGAACATCTCATTTTTCATCCGTCCAAAGAAAGTCTCCATGATGCAATTGTCGTAACAGTTGCCCTTCCTTGACATGGATTGAATGATTTTGTGATCTTTAAGTGCCTGCCTGAAGTACACATGCTGGTACTGCCACCCTTGATCAGAGTGAAAGATCAGGCCATCTACAGAGGGAAACTTTGTAAAGGCGCCGGCCAACATTCTCTGGATCTGTTCCATATTGGCACTTTGAGATAAATCATAAGAAATGATTTCGTTTGTGTTCATGTCGAGTATGGGAGAGAGATAACACTTCCCCCACGAAAAACCGAACTGAGATACATCGGTAGTCCATTTTTGCATAGGAGCTGTCGTGCTGAAATCCCGGTCAAGGATATTCTCAGCAACCTTGCCGACCTCGCCCTTGTAGGAATGGTACTTTTCCTTTGGGCGCTTTCCTGCCAACCCCATAGTGTGCATAAGCCGTTGTATCCGCTTATGATTGACCTTGTGGCCGCGCTTTATCAGTTCCTGATATACTCTTCGCACACCGTAGCGGCCTTTATGCTGTGAGAAAATGTCTTTGATTTCATCTGCCAAGCAATGGTTTCGAACGGCAACTTGATCGGCCTTGCTCAACTCAAAATAATAGGTAGACCGTGCCATCTGCATAGATTTCAACAGATATTTCAATTGGTATCCTTTTTCACGCAGCTCTTTGATGATCGCTACTTTCTCGCCTTGAGTTGCGCTGCGTGCCTCTCTTCTCTCAAGGCGATCTCTTTTTTTATAACTTCATTCTCCGCCTTTATATACTCGTTTTCTGCCCGAAGCCGGATCAATTCTTCTCGTTCAGATTCATTCAGTGGCCTTGCTTCTTCCTTTTTCATTTGGGGTACCCCTTTACTTGGACGACCTTTTTTCATTTCTACCAGGCCATTATACCCCTTTGTTTTATAGTTTTGAACCCATTGATACAATAATCTATCTTGAATACCGGCCTCGATTGCCACTGACACACAGGATTTTCCGGACATTACTTGGGATACTAGTTCCAGCCGTTCTTCTGGTGTCCAGTTCCTGTTGAAATTTTTGTGTTTCAGTGCTTCTGGACCGCGGCTATCCTCTGCTCTTACCCATAGTCTCACTTTATCCCGAAAGGATTTATTGCTAACACCTTCCGGCGTTTCTGGCCATTTTCCTTCTCGATACAGTTCTACACATTTCCTTTTGTACTCATATGTGTACCGCATAATAATACCCCCTCTACTGGGTGTCCAGTAAAGGGGGTACATATCACTATGCGGCTTCGCTTTTTTGTTGTTTTTAGGCTTTAGCCTGTTGAACGTGTTGTATATGAGTTTCTCGAGGAGAAACGAATACGCGTGAAACAAAAACCCACCTGTTATGCGGGTGGAGACAAATAAGTTTTATAAGAGGGTAAAAACAAGAAAAATAGCAAAAAAAGCCCAGGCGCGGGCAAGCAAGCAGGGCAAAAAAGGAAAAATAGCCAAAAAAAGCCCAGCGCAAGCAAGTAAGCAGGGCAAAAACAAGAAAAATAGCAAAAAAAGCCCCAGCGCAGGCAAGCAAGCAGGGCAAAAAAGGAAAAATAGACAAAAAAAGCCCAGCGCAGGCAAGTAAGCAGGGCAAAAAAAGGAAAAATAGCAAAAAAAGCCCAGACGCAGGCAAGCAAGCAGGGCAAAAAAAGGAAAAATAGCAAAAAAAGCCCCAGAGCAGGCAGCAAGCAGGGCAAAAACAAGAAAAATAGCAAAAAAAGCCCAGGCGCGAGCAAGCAAGTAGGGCAAAAATAAGAAAAATAGCAAAAAAAGCCCAGGCGCAGGAAAGCAAGCAGGGTAAAAATAGGAAAAATAGCAAAAAAAGCCCAGACGCAGGCAAGCAAGCAGGGCAAAAACAAGAAAAATAGCAAAAAAAGCCCAGCGCAGGCAAGCAAGCAGGGCAAAAAAAGGAAAAATAGCAAAAAAAGCCCAGGCGCGGGCAAACAAGCAGGGCAAAAACAAGAAAAATAGCAAAAAAAGCCCCAGACGCAAGCAAGCAGGGCAAAAAAGGAAAAATAGCAAAAAAAAGCCCAGATGCAGGAAAGCAAGCAGGGCAAAAACAAGAAAAATAGCAAAAAAAGCCCCAGATGCAAGCAAGCAGGGGAGAAAAACAAGGATTATCAGTAACTGAAATCAATATTGAGTATCAAAATCGAGAATCAACATCCAGAACAGGAGGAATGGTTTATGAATCTAAAAACGTATTATATGGATAAGAGCATTAACTATCAGGAATCTCTATGCGAGGATGAGATGATCCAGAAGTATTATCTGATCAGGAATCCGGGGCATGTTTCCTTTGTGACGATTCCGGACGGCTGTGTGGATATCCAGTTTATGTTTCCGAAAAATAAAAAAACAGCGTGTATCAGCGGGAGTCCGGTGACACCGCGTAACTCTTTGTATACAAATCAGGACTGGATATTCGGGATAAAGCTCAATCCGGGGGTGCTTCTTGTAGCAATGTCGCAGGATGCGATTGGGATACCGGAGTGTTATATTGATATTACAGAGCAGGAAGGAATCACGAACATTCTGTGTGGACTGGAGAAGTTAGCCAGTACTTCTGGAAACAGTGAATTGGAGAAGTTAGCCAGTGCCTCTGGAAACAGTGCATCTGTAAAGAATGCGGATGCTACACTGAATATATCCGTATCACCGGACATGCTTGTATCTCAAGATATACATATATCACCAGACTTGACAGTATCCCGAGATGCACATATATCACCAGATCTGCCTGTATTATCGGATATGATATCGCTTACCACTCCCATCGTAAAAAGAATGATCTCCGGTTGTAAAAATCCTCTTGTATCCAATGCCCTGCATGAGATTCTGCATCAGGAGGGCTGTGTCAAAATGGCGCAGATTGCGGACAATATGAAGTACAGCCAGCATTATATCAACCGTGAATTTAAGAAAAACACAGGCTTTTCCCTGAAACAGTATTCTGAAATCATACGTTTGCAGAGTGCCATCACGTATCTGGAAAAAGAAAATGTGGATTTTGTATATGATAAACTGGGATATTATGATCAGGCGCATTTTATCAAGGAATTTAAAAAGTTCACACTTCTGACACCGCAGAATTATCTCAGGAAGAAAATACAGAGAAGCTTTGTGTGATTCTTCTGTGTTAAGCTTAAGTGATGAATCTAACTGCCAGATTTTTAATCGCAAAAACAGAGAAAAATAAAGCTGAAAATAAAACAGGTCCAAAATTTACAATACAGACACATCAAACAAATATAGAATGCAGACATACAAAGAAATACACAACGAACTTCAAGAGGCAATGATGTTTCTAAAGCGTCATTTGCCTCTTTTTTATTTCCGTGTATATCTTTGAGAAACAAAGGAGGAGAGATTATGAAAAGAAAATTTGCGGCGAAATTTTTAGCGGTGTTGATGACTGCGGCTTTTGTCCTGACAGGATGCGGAAGCGATGCATCATCAACTGCGACAGAAGGAACAGCACAGGCAACAGAGGGAGCAGAAAGTACAGACGCAGCAAGCGGTGGCGTTGTAACGTTGGCGCGAAATCTGGACTCCGGAAACCTGGATCCTGTTATGACAGCAGATAACTGTGATATCTGGGTGTTGAATATGATGGTTGAGGGACTTGTTACCAGTTCTGATGACGGACAGGAAATCATTCCTGCGGTTGCAGACAGTTGGACAGTCTCAGAAAATGAACTGACATATACCTTCCACTTAAGAGATGGAATTAAGTTTTCAAATGGTGATGACGTAACCATTGATGACTGTATCTACAGCCTGACAAGAGCAAAGGATGCTGACGGCCCCTGGCTTGGAATGTTAGACATGATCGATACCATGGAAGATGGCGGAGACAACAATCTGGTAATTACATTAAAAGAGCCATCTCCCATGTTTTTATCAACACTGGCAATGTTTAGCTCAGGCATCATGGAAAAATCCTATTGTGAAGAGGTCGGAGAGGAAGGCATTGCAGAGTGTCCTGTCGGAACCGGTCCTTTTATCTTAAGCGAATGGGATAAAGGCGAAAAGATGGTATTTACCGCCAATCCTTATTACTGGGAAGAAGGATGCCCGAAGGTAGATGAAGTTGACATTGTGGTTGTTGCAGATGATACAACACGTATCATGCAGTTAGAGAGTGGTCAGATCGATATGGCTTCCGACATTCCCTACAGCCGAATTGATGAGCTGAAAGCAGCCGGCAACCTGACAGTCAACCTGTTTGACTCAACAGATGTCAAATTTGTCATCATCAACTGCCAGAACGAATATCTGAAAGATAAAAAAGTACGTCAGGCTCTGGAGTTTGCAACTGATAAAGATGCTATCAACGCAGCTGTTTACTTTGGATATGGTGAACTTGCTCCGACATTCTTATCACCTGCAGCACCTCACCACAACAAAAATCTGACACCGGTTGCACATGACGCAGAAGCGGCAAAAGCATTGCTTGCAGAAGCAGGCTATCCGGACGGATTTGATCTTTCTATTGAAGTCGGAAGTGGTGACTCAGCATTCTTACAGATCGCTACTATTTTACAGGAAGAATGGGCTGAAATCGGCGTAAACCTTGATATTCAGCAGATCGATACAGCAACAGCAAGAGCTAACTGGAAGGAAGGCAACTACGATGTTTATATTTCCTATATGACATCTGATATGACAGATACTTCCGAGCTTGCAGGTCTGTGGACCATCGCAGATCAGACCAACTGCTGGAGAACCTACTGGAATGATGAAGATCAGGCAAAAGCGGAAGAGCTTTGTATCAAAGCAAATTCTGAGATGGACGAGGATGCCAGAATGGCAGATTACGGAGAGATGCAGGAAGTCGTAGCAGATGCTACACCATTGATCCCGTTAGTATATACTCCTTACACCTTTGTTACAACAGATAAGGTAACAGGATATGCTCAGACACCTCTTGGAATTTACAATTTCAAATACATGACAAAATCAAACTAATAATAAATATAAAATAGCATCATATGTGCGTTGACAAAGAAGGCAGAAACACATTTTCTGCCTTCTTCTGTTAATTACAGATAAATAAAGAATACAAATAAATAAAAAATACAAATAAATAAAAAATACAAATAAATAAAAAATACAGATAAATGAAGAATACAGATAAACGCAGCATACAAATGAATGAAACAATTTACAGATAAGTTAAAAGATTGATTGGAAGGAACATCAGAAAATATGGAAGAGCTTACTTATATTATCAAAAGAATATTGCAAATGATTCCGGTCCTGCTGATTATTACACTGGTCATCTTTTTTGGAATGAGACTGATTCCCGGAGATCCGGTTCTTTTATTGGTTGGTAACAGGGCAAGCGATGATGCGATCGCTGCCATGAGAGCAAAAATGGGATTGGATGAACCGTTATTTATGCAGTACCTGCTGTTTTTAAAGCAGTGTCTGACCTTTGACTTTGGAAATTCTCTGACATTAAAGAGTTCGGTTGTGGATCTGTTTAAACAAAAAGCCGTTATCACAGCGTCACTGACTTTGATGACCATTCTGTTTTCGATCCTGATCAGCTTCCCTTTAGGATATCTGGCCGGTGTAAAGCACAATAAAAAAATTGGAAGCTTTATTGATTCGTTATCCCTGACGTTTATTTCCGTACCGGAATTTTTGATTGGTCTGATCATCATGCTGATCTTTTCCTTGAAGCTTGGATGGTTTCCGGTAGGCGGCTGGGGCTCGACAGTAGGAGAGCACATCCACGCGCTGATCCTTCCGGCATTTACCGGAGCGCTTGGAACCTCGGCTCTGGTTTTACGAAATATCCGCGGAAATGTCATTGAAGTATTAAAGATGGATTATGTGGATTTTGCCTACAGCAAGGGCATTTCTCCATGGAAGATAAAAGTAAAATACATTCTGAAAAACGTGTTGATCTCAACCGTTACACTGCTTGCAATGCGTATGACCTATATGCTTGCAGGTAGTATCGTGATTGAAAGCATTTTTGCACTTCCCGGACTGGGACAGATGCTTTTAAATGCGATTCTTTTCAGAGATTATACCGTGGTTCAGGGAACCGTATTTTTGTTTAGTATCATTGTTTTAGTGATGAATCTGATCACAGACGTTTCTTATTCATTGCTGGATCCACGTGTCAAATTAAATTAAGGGAAGGGAGCAGATGGATATGAAAAAAAGATTATTTGGAAAGCATTCTGTTTTCTTCTGGATTGCAGTTTTATTTTTGATCATCATTTTTGCAATGGCTCTTTTTCCAGGACTGTTTACCCATTATGATCCGATCAAGCAGGATATGACGGCGCTTTTGCAAAAGCCGTCCGCAGAGCACTGGTTTGGAACGGATAATCTGGGAAGAGATGTTTTTGCCAGAGTGGTATACAGTGCAAGACTGGATCTGGCCATTGGATTTTTTGCCATGCTGATCCCCGCCATGATCGGTACCTTTGTTGGACTGTTATCCGGGTACTGTGGTGGAAAGGTGGATGCCATTATTATGCGTATTCTGGATATTTTTACAGCATTTCCATTGATGATCCTGGTTATTGCGATCGTTGCCATTTTAGGATCGGGTATCAAAAATCTGTTTATTGCGATCTGGCTTGTCGGCTGGCGTGAATATGCAAAGCTCGTCAGAAGTGAGGTCTTAGTGGTAAAAAACAGTGAATATATTCTGGCAGCCAAGACACTGGGCTATTCCAATCTGCGTGTGATGTTCAGACATGTACTGCCAAATGTTGTCAACAGTGCTTTTGTCTATGCAATTTCAGATATCATGCTCTGTATGCTGATGGGAGCATCTTTAAGCTTTTTGGGACTGGGAGTTCCGACACCGACACCCGAATGGGGCGCCATCATATCAGAAGGAAAATCCTTCATGATGACCGCATGGTGGATCGTGACCTTCCCCGGAATCATGCTTGCCCTGACCGGTATATCCATCAGTCTTGTGGGCGAGGAAGTTTCAAAGAGACTGCAGAAATCAAAATAAGGAACCTATCGGAGAGGAGATAATCATATGGCAGATCAGACAGAAGAAGTAATATTGGAAGTGAAAAATCTGCGTACAGATTTTGTTTCGGAAGAAAAGACGGTTCATGCCGTTCAGGACGTCAGCTTTCGTATTCTGCGCGGCGAAACATTCGGACTGATCGGAGAAAGCGGCTGTGGAAAAAGTGTTACCTGCCGCTCACTGATGCGTCTTTTAAAGGATCCCGGAAAAATTGCGGGAGGCGAAATTATATATAACGGCACAGATCTGCTTACCTTAAAGGATAAGGAGATGCAGAAAATCCGGGGCGGCGAGATCGGCATGATCTTTCAGGATCCGATGACAACGCTCAATCCGGTATTGACGATTCGTGAGCAGATTGTGGAATCGATAAAAGAGCCCGGTATGACCAAAAAACAAAAGGATGAACGGGCTTTGGAGCTGTTGAAAATGGTTGGTATTCCTTCCGCAAAGGAGCGGTTGAAGTGCTATGCCCACCAGTTTTCCGGTGGTATGAGGCAGCGTGCGATGATTGCGATTGCTCTGGCATCCAATCCGCACCTGCTTCTGGCAGATGAGCCGACAACTGCCCTTGATGTGACAATCCAGGATCAGATCATCAAGCTGTTAAAGCGGTTGAAAAAGGAATTGAATATGAGCCTTGTACTGGTAACACACGATCTGGGTGTGGCTTCCCAGATGTGCGATCACATCGCGGTTATGTATGCCGGCAGGATCATGGAGATGGCAAAGGCAGAGGATATTTTTGAAAAGCCGAGAAATCCTTATACCTACGGCCTGATGCGTGCCATCCCGTCGATTGAGAAAAAAGGAGAAGGCCTGTATTCCATCGATGGCATGCCGCCAAACCTGGACGATATGCCTTCCGGCTGTCCGTTTTCACCCAGATGTGAATTTTGTGAGGAAATCTGTAAAAAAGAAATCCCGGAGCTTGTGGAAGTAGAGCCCGGACATTTTTCCAGATGTCATTGTCTGGAGAAAATGATGAATATTAAGGGAAGACTTGAAAAAGAGGAAGGAGGTATGTCAGATGACTGATCAGACAAAGAAACCTCTCTTGGAAGTAACATATTTATCAAAAACATTTCCAATCAAACAGAATATTGGAGAAATCCTTGCAAAAAAGGAACACAACTATGTCAGAGCCGTAGAAGATGTGACATTTTCCGTTTATCCCGATGAAACACTTGGACTTGTAGGTGAAAGCGGCTGCGGTAAAAGTACATTGTCAAAGACCTTGATCCGCCTTTACAAGCCGGATGACGGTAAGATCATGTTTGGAAAATACGGAGATCTTGCGATGAAGGAGGGTGCTTCTTTACAGGAAGCCAGAAAGGATATCCAGATGGTTTTTCAGGATCCGTATTCATCCCTGAATCCCAAGATGACGATCCGGCAGATGTTTTATGAAATACTGTCCGTTCATCATATCTGCCCTAAAGAAGAGTTTGAAAAAAGAACGATAGAGGTGCTTGACATGGTCGGCATGCCGTCCTATGCATTGGACCGTTATCCGTCTGCTTTTTCCGGCGGACAGAGACAGAGGATCGGTATTGCCAGAGCGCTCATTATGAAACCGGCATTTCTGATCGCTGATGAACCGGTATCCGCGCTGGATATGTCCATTCAGGCACAGATCATCAACCTTTTGATGGATCTGAAGAAAAAACTGAACCTGACGATGCTCTTTATCTCACATGATCTTCGTGTGGTCCAGTATCTGTCCGACCGTGTCATGGTCATGTATCTTGGCAGGATCGTGGAGATGGGAAAAGCGGAGGAAATCTTCCATCATCCGGCACATCCCTATACACAGATCTTAATACAGGCAGCGCCGATCATTGATCCTCATCATAAGGAAAGAAAATATGAAATCCAGGGTGAAACACCGAGCCCGATCAATATGCCAAAGGGCTGTGCTTTTCATACCAGATGTCCTTATGCAACGGATAAATGCCGGGAAATGGAGCCGGTTATGACGGAAACAGAGAGCGGCAGAATGGTTAAATGTCATTATCCGTTGGTGGATGGATTTAGTATGAAGGCTGTGCAGATACAGTAGAACTGTATCTGACGGCATATAAAAAATGATTGAAAATAAATAATCAAAAAAATCACTGAAAACAAGATGATTTAATAATGAAATAACTGCGAGCAAAATAATCGAAAAGACTAAAAAAATAATTAAAAATGAAATGATAAAAAACAGATCATGCCAGAAAGAGAAGTGAGCCATATGCAGGAAGTATTAAAAGATGATTTTGTAGAAAAAGAAATGAAATACTGGAATATCCCCGGCTTTGCCATCGGGGTATGCCATGACGGAGAAGTGATTTTTAAGAAAGGATACGGATACCGTAATCTTGCAACAAAGGAGCCGATGACGACACAGACGCTTGGCGGGATCGCTTCCTGTTCCAAATCCTTTACATCAGCTGTACTTGCTTCGCTGGTGGATGAAGGAAAGCTTGATTATGATCAGCCGGTCGTGGAATATATACCGGATTTTGCCCTGATGGATGAAACGGCAACCCGCGAGGTGACGGTGCGGGATATGCTGTATCACAGAACCGGACTTGCCGGACATGATGCCATGTGGCCGGATACCTCGATCGACCGGGATGAGTTTATGCACAGACTGCGTTACTTGGAGCCCAACAAGCCGTTTCGGAGCACAACACAATACAGCAATGTGATCTATTCACTGCTTGGACATATTGCGAAGCGTATTACCGGACAGACCTGGGAGGAGCTGGTGCAAAAGCGTATTTTTGAACCGCTTGGAATGGAGAGAAGCTGTCTGACTGTTGCGGATATGAGAAAGGATGACAATTTTGCTATCGGCTATTTTGAGCGGGACAGAAAAAAAGAAGTGACAGAGATGCCCGCATGGGAAATGAATGTCGGAGCACCGGCAGCAGCCGTCAATTCCTGCGTGGATGAAATGCTAAAATGGCTGCAGATGCATCTGGATAAAGGTATGTATCAGGGGAAAAGACTGTTTTCCGAAGAAGTCATGGAATAAAATGTACCCTATAAAGTGGACACGATAAGAAGAAGGGAACCTAAAAAGTG